>SWCE01000105.1_pt1 | contig 42766 bp, 41 predicted proteins | sample 4690061 | NCBI WGS metagenome assembly SWCE01 (sample SAMN10267279, study PRJNA491770) | bioreactor metagenome | isolation source: DHS bioreactor inoculated with subseafloor sediment | place: Japan: off Shimokita Peninsula | collected 2012-10
CCTAAATGCAAAACTCAGAGACGGACTCGCAAAACAGAGTTGATGACAACAGCGGGTGGGCGCTGTCCTGCCTTTTTCCAACATCCAAAATCGCGGTGACGTGGATTAGGCCCCGGCTCAAGGCCGCGGTGACGGTCTGTGCGTGGTGCCAGACCCTGCCTTAGCACCGGCATTTGCGTTTGCCTCGCCTCCCTCCCCACGCCATAGTTTCACCCTTGAAGAATGCGACCGAATGACCGTCAAAATTAATTGACCGGCCGGTCGGACTATGGGAAAGTAGGCCCAATAGGCTGGAGGCCTGCAGGGAGGAGACTTATGAGCGATTCAACCGCTGTGACGGTTGTCGAGGACCAGCGTGTCCTGACACTGACGCTGAACCGTCCGGATAAACTGAATTCCTTCAACGAGGACATGCATTACGCACTGCGCGCCGGGTTCGAGCGCGCCCGTGACGATGCCAATATCGGCGCGGTCCTCCTGACCGGGGCCGGACGCGGCTTTTGTGCCGGCCAGGATCTCGGCAACCGCGATCCGCGCGCCGGTGGCCCCGCGCCCGATCTCGGCGTGACCCTCGACACGCTCTACAATCCGACCCTTCGGATCATGAAATCCATGGAAAAGCCGATCGTCTGCGCCGTCAACGGCGTGGCGGCAGGCGCCGGCGCCAATATCGCGCTGGCCTGCGATATCGTGCTGGCGGCCAAGTCGGCGAAATTCATACAGGCTTTCTCCAAGATCGGTCTGGTGCCCGATGCGGGTGGCAGCTGGTCGCTCACCCACCTGCTCGGCGAGGCCCGCGCCAAGGCGCTGGCGCTCACCGCCGAACCGTTGCCCGCGGAGACCGCGGCCGACTGGGGCATGATCTGGAAGGCCCTCGACGACGACGCGCTGATGGACGAGGCCACGGCGCTGGCCCGCAAGCTCGCCAATGGCCCGACCCTCGGGCTCGGCCTCACCAAGCAACTGATCCAGGCCGCCTCGACCAATTCCTTCGACACCCAGATCGACCTTGAGCGCGACTTCCAGCGCCAGGCCGGCAAGAGCGAAGACTATGCGGAAGGCGTCACCGCCTTTCTGGAAAAGCGTGCACCGGAGTTTCGCGGCAAATGACCATGACCCCTCAGGAAATGGCCGACGCCTGCGCCAAGGCCATGTGGGCCAACGACCACGCCAGCCAGAAACTCGGCATGAAGCTGGAGCATATCGCCCCCGGTGAAGCGACCATGTCCATGACCATCACCGAGGCCATGTCGAACGGCCAGGGCAACTGCCACGGCGGCTATATCTTCACCCTGTGCGACAGCGCCTTTGCCTTTGCCTGCAACACCTACAACCAGTTGACGGTCGCTCAGCACTGCTCGGTCACTTTTCTGGCGCCCGGCCGCATCGGCGATCGGCTGACCGCGGAAGCCCGCGAAGTCTCGCGCAAGAAACGCACCGGGCTCTACGACATCACCATCACCAATCAGAACGGCGAAATGATTGCCCGGTTCACCGGCCACTCAGCCACCGTCAAAGGTACGCATCTACCGGAGTAAACGGCTCAAGACCGTCATTATCCGAAGCAGGAGGACCCCATGGAGGATCTGTCACCACGCCCCGGCGATCTGGAGCCGATCGAAACCGCTTCGCGCGACGAGATCTCGGCCCTGCAGCTTGAGCGCATGAAGTGGTCTCTGACCCACGCCTACAACAATTCGCCGTTCTACAAGCAGAAATTCGACGCCCACGGCGTCCATCCGGATGACCTGAAGACCTTGGGCGACCTCGCCAAGTTCCCCTTCACCGTCAAGACGGACCTGCGCGACAACTATCCTTTCGGTATGTTTGCCGTGCCGCAGTCGGATGTGGTCCGTATCCACGCCTCCTCCGGCACCACCGGCAAGCCGACCGTGGTCGGTTATACCGCAAAGGACATCGACACCTGGGCGTCCATGGTCGCCCGCTCCATCCGTGCCTCTGGCGGTCGTCCCGGCGACATTGTCCATGTCGCCTATGGCTACGGCCTGTTCACCGGTGGTCTTGGCGCCCATTACGGCGCCGAGAAGCTCGGCTGCACCGTGGTGCCCATGTCCGGCGGCATGACCGAACGCCAGGTGACCCTGATCGACGACTTCAAGCCACGTATCATCATGGTGACGCCGTCCTACATGCTGTCGGTCCTCGACGAGTTCCGCCGCCAGGGCCTCGATCCGCGCGAAAGCTCGCTCACCGTCGGCATTTTCGGCGCCGAACCCTGGACCAACGCCATGCGCCAGGAAATCGAGCAGGCCTTCGACATGCACGCAGTCGACATCTACGGCCTCTCCGAGGTCATGGGCCCGGGCGTTGCCAACGAGTGCGTTGAGACCAAGGACGGCCTGCACATCTGGGAAGACCACTTCTATCCGGAAGTGATCGATCCGGCGACCGGCGAAGTCCTGCCCGACGGCGAGGAAGGCGAACTGGTGTTCACCTCGCTTTCCAAGGAAGCGCTACCGATCATCCGCTATCGCACCCGCGATCTGACCCGCCTGCTGCCGGGCACCGCCCGCTCCATGCGGCGGATGGAAAAGATCACCGGCCGTTCCGACGACATGATCATCCTGCGCGGTGTCAACGTCTTCCCGACCCAGATCGAGGAACAGATCCTGAAATGCGCCGGCCTTGCGCCCCATTTCCAGATCGAGCTCAACCGCGAAGGCCGCATGGACAACATGACCGTCCACGTGGAATCGACCGAGAGCGCCGCCAGCGCGGACGCCCGCGGCACCTCGGCGAAGGAACTCGCCCATCACATCAAGAGCGTGATCGGCGTCTCCACCCGCATCGACGTGACCGAGCCGGGCGGTGTGGAACGCTCCCAGGGCAAGGCCAAGCGGGTCGTCGACAACCGGCCCAAGGAATAAGGAGGGGCCTCCCCCTCCTTCAAACCCGAGACGACAGGTGAACCAAAGGCATGGCCCGCACCCGCGCCAGCGATTTTGAAGACAAGCAGCGCAGCATTCTGGAGAGTGCGGCTGCCGTCTTTGCCGAACAGGGCATGGAGAAGGCCTCCATGTCCCTGGTCGCCAATTCCGCCGGCGTGTCCAAGTCCCTGCTCTATCACTACTACCCGGCCAAGGATGCGCTGATCTTCGCCATCATCCAGAGTCATCTGGAGGATCTGGATGCCGCGGTCGAGGCGGCCGACGATCCGAAGGCTTCGCCGGAAGACCGGCTGCATGCGCTGGTGCGCGTTACGCTGGAGAACTACCGGGACGCGGATAACGAACACAAGGTCCAGCTCAATGCCTCCGAGGCGCTGAACGACGATCAGCGTGATGCGATCCGCGCCATAGAACGACGCATCGTCCGCCGCTTCTCAGCCATCCTGCGGGAGATCAATCCGTCCCTCGACAATGTGGAACGCCCGCTTCTGATGCCGGTCACCATGTCCCTCTTCGGCATGATGAACTGGGCCTACATGTGGTTCCGCGAAGGCGGCCCGATCACCCGCGACGACTACGCCGACATTGCTACAACGCTGGTGCTGGAAGGCATCAAGGCGGTCCGGTGACCGTCACTTGCTTATAATAACCATAAACTCCCACACGACCTCATGACCGGGCTTTGCCCGGTCATTTTTTTGAGGTGTTGGCAGACAATCGGTGAGCCTGCCTCGGCTCTAATTCATCTTGCTCCTGAGCAAAGCGGCATATTCCGACTTAGCGCCGTCTATCCTCACGGCAATCCAGGTTTGGAAATCGGAGAATGTTTCCAGGACGGATGCATCCTCATGGAAAAACCCACAGACGATTCTGCCATCGTCTGCCAGGATATCCGTCAGATGTCGCGTCGTGCCGTCAACAGTCCTGAAGCTCGATCCGATAACGGCGCCGGAGATCGGGGCCTTGCGCGGATATTCCATTCCGGACATCATGTCTATGCCGATGGGAATATTGAAGAAATCAAGCCCATCGAGTTCCGGGGTCAAGAAGCGAACACCGGGCACGACAAAATGGTCCGACAGAATACGCATTCCATTCGTCGACCGATAAAAGTCGTGCAGCAAGTCCCGATTTGCATCACGGGTAAACTGGATGATGTATTCGAACTCATCCACTCGGGTGGGGTAATTGAACGAAATCAGATAGCGGGGCCCGAGCATGAAGCTCTCTTTGACCCGGGAGACCCAGCCGTAGCCGGTTTCGCAGAAATCAACCAGGTTTTGAGGTCCCAGGCTCTTCTTGACGGCTTCTTCGATATCCAAGGTCGGTCCCGTTGTTCTCGGATGCGGCGTATCGCCAGACGTACACCTCAAATATCATAGGGACGTGATACGGCCCAAGCGCAAGCGGAAAACGAGGATGTCAATCCAAGGGGTAGGCCAAAGCCGTGCGGGATTCTCGGTTGTCATCCCGGGCGAACGTCAGTGAGACCCGGGACCCAGTACTCCGTGTACTCTCGGATCAAGCAGCAGCCCTGCGGATCACACAAGCAGCCTTGCGGAATACTGGATCCCCGCTTTCGCGGGGATGACAACGGAGGTGTATGCCCCGCCTCAGTTCTCCGCCAACGGCCAGGTTTTCGCGACCATCGTCAGCACGTCGTAGAGGGCGACGGCGTCGCCGTTCTGGTTGGTCACCTGGCAGTCCCAGCGCACTTCGCCGTAGTCGGCGTTGACGCGCGGGTTGATCTCCTTGCACGTGAGCTGAACCTGCAAGGTGTCGCCCGGATTGACCGGGGTCAGGAAGCGCAGGTTGTCGACGCCGTAGTTGGCAAGCACAGGGCCCGGCGCCGGGTCGACGAAGAGACCTGCGGCGAAGGAGACGATCAGGTAGCCGTGGGCCACCCGGCCTTCGAAGAACGGGTTCGCCTTGGCGGCTTCCTCGTCCATGTGGGCATAGAAGGTGTCGCCGGTGAAGTCTGCGAAATGCTCGATGTCCTCCAGCGTGACCTCGCGGCTCGCGGTGATGAGCTGGTCGCCGATCCTGAGCTCGGCGAGTGACTTGCGGAATGGATGGACGCTGTCCTTATTGACGTCGGCACCATCCATCCAGCGGCCGGTGACGGCCGACAGGAGCCGCGGCACACCCTGGACGGCGGTGCGCTGCATGTAGTGCTTGACGCCGCGCATGCCGCCGAGTTCCTCGCCGCCCCCTGCCCGGCCCGGTCCGCCATGAACCAGCATCGGCAGCGGCGAGCCGTGACCGGTGGAGCTTTTGGCGCTGGCGCGGTTGCCGATCATGATGCGGCCATGGAACGGCGCCATGCCGAGCACCACGTCTTCGGCGACCTGCGGATCGTTGGTGAAGACGGAGGCGACCAGAGAGCCCTTGCCCTTGTGGGTGAGGTCTACGGCTTCCTCGATCGTGTCATAGGGCATGACGGTCGACACCGGGCCGAAGGCCTCCACATCATGCACGGCCTTGGCCTCGAACGGCTTGGCACAGTAAAGCAGCACCGGATTGAGGAACGCGCCCTTGTCCGCATCGCCCGAGGCGACCTGGACGGTATCGGGAGCGCCGGCGACGATTTCTGCGTCGCACGTCAGATCCCTGATCCGGTCGCGGACCTCGTCGCGCTGATCGAGGCTGGCGAGTGCGCCCATGCGGGTCGCCTCGTTGGCCGGATCGCCGACGACCGTCTTGCCGAGGCGTTCCGTCAGAGCGGCAACCAGCGCGTCCACATGGGCGCGCGGCGCGATCACCCGGCGGATGGCGGTGCATTTCTGCCCGGCCTTGACCGTCATTTCCCTGGCGACTTCCTTAACGAAGAGGTCGAACTCCTCCGTGCCGGGACCGGCATCGGTGCCCAGGATCGCCGCGTTCAGGCTGTCGGCCTCCATGGTGAAGCGGACCGAATTCTCGATGATCGCCGGCTGCGCCTTGAGCATGCGCCCGGTGGAGGCAGATCCGGTGAAGGTGACCACATCCTGACAGGTGACGTGATCGAGCAGATCGCCCGTCGAGCCGCAGATGAGCTGCAGCGCGCCTTCCGGCAGGATGCCGGTCTCCACGATCCGGCGGACCATCAGCTCGGTCAGATAGGCGGTCTGACTGGCCGGCTTGACGATGGCCGGCATGCCGGCGAGCAGCGTCGGCGCGATCTTTTCCAGCATGCCCCAGCAGGGGAAGTTGAAGGCGTTGATGTGGACGGCGACGCCATGGAGCGGGGTCAGGATATGCTGGGCGGAAAAGCTGGAATCCTTCGACAGCGGTTCCACCGGCCCGTCGACCAGAACCTTGGTGTTCGGCAGTTCCCGGCGGCCCTTGGAGGCATAGTTCATCAGGGTGACGATGCCGCCCTCGATGTCGACCCAGCCGTCGGCACGGGTCGCACCGGTCGCAAGGCTTTCGGCGTAGAACTCTTCCTTCTTTTCCATCAACATCAGGCCGATGGCCTTCAGCATCAGCGCGCGCTCGTGGAACGACATGGCGCGCAGGCTCGCGCCCGCCTTCTCCCGGCCGAAGGCCAGCATCTCGGCGAAATCGATGCCGCTTGAATCGATGAAGGCGACCGGTTCCCCGGTCGCCGCGTTCAACAGCGGTTTGCCCTCGCCAGCGCCCGGGGTCCACCCCCCGCAGACATAGCTCTCCAGGCGGCGCGGCGTTCCTGCATGTGCAGTCATGAAATTCCCCTTAGTTGATTTCGCTCAGCCAAGACCCAAAGCCGACAGCTTGCTGTCGACCTTGTCCGTCCACCTGGCGAGCAAGTCTTCATTCGGCGTGTGCCGCAGCCCGAAACGCTTCAGCGTGTCGAACCGGGCAGACCCGGCAACGCCGAAGGTAACCGCAACCCGCGGCCGCCAGTAGGCGATGGACGCCTTGGCCACTTCCTTCTCCGCCGGGTCGGTTGCGATCCGCTCCAGGCCTTCAAGACCCAATTCGGCATGACGGTTTTCCGGCGGCGCGATCTCGCGGAAGGCGGTGGCCAGTGGTCCGTAGGACACCTTGACGAGTTCTTCCAGCTGGACGCCGGTGGCAAGCCCCATCAGCACGTTCATCACCACCGCATCGGTCCAGCCCGTAAACGGATAATGGAAAACCGACAGGCGCATGTCGCCGCCGTGGCGGGCAGCCCCCAGGTCCGCGTTCCGGTCAAGCCGTTCCGCCCAGGGCTGGTGGACCGCATAACGCCCCATGTCAGCGCCGAATTCGCCCATGATGTTCAGGACACGCTCGGCGTGATCGGCCTTTTCCAGCACGATCCGCGCGGCGGCAATGCGCTGCTTGATCCCGGGTGCGGTGTTGATCACATCGGCAAAGCCGGCGGAGCCGGCCAGTTCGCTGTCGACGAACGAGGCCATCAGGCGCATCAGTTCGCCGCGATATCGGGCCGGAGCGTTGGACGGGCTCGTCAGAACCCCGCCCTGTTCGAGATAGCTCTCGATGCTCATGTCTTCCATCGCCGTGTCCTCCCTTGGCCCCTGGCCTTTACTGATCGTAGTCGACGACGACCTTGTCCGTCACCGGGTAGGACTGGCAGGAAAGCACATAGCCCTTCTCCACCTCGTAGTCCTCAAGCGCATGGTTGGCGGTCATCTCCACCTCGCCCTCCAGCACCTTGCAGCGGCAGGTGGAGCAGACACCGGCCTTGCAGGCGTAGGGCGCATCCAGGTTGTTCTGCAGCGCCGCGTCCAGGATCGAGGTGTCCTTGGACATCCTGATCGTCTGGGTCGAGCCGTCCAGGGTGATCGCGGTTGTGGTCTCGTGGTCCGCGTTGGCGCCCTCTTTGGAAACAACCTTGCGCTTCGCCCGCCCGGGCTGGGCGGAGGCGAACAGTTCGAACTTGATCTGGCTGTCGTCGAGCCCTGCCTTGCGCAACGCCGAGGCGATGCCAAGCATCATCGGTTCCGGGCCACAGATGAAGGCCGTGTCGACGCTTTCGATATCGACCCAGCCGGTCTTGAACAGCTCGGCGCATTTTTCTTCCGTCACCAGTCCAGTGAAGAGGTCGATATCCTGCGCGTCCGCTTCCAGAACGTGGATGACGTTGAACCGGCCGAGATACATGTTCTTGAGGTCTTCCAGCTCCTCGCGGAACATGATCGTGTTCACCGCCTTGTTGGCGTAAACCAGCGTGAAAACCGACTTCGGTTCGCGTGCCAGCGTCGTCTTCAGGATCGACAGCACCGGCGTGATGCCCGAGCCGCCGGCAAACCCGAGATAATGTTTTGCAGCGGAAGGTTCGATCTCGGTGTGGAACGCACCCATGGGCGGCATCGCCTGGATCGTATCGCCGACCTTGAGATCTTCGTTGGCCCATGTGGAAAAGGCGCCGCCGTCCACCCGCTTGATGCCGACCTGGAGCACACCTTCATCCTTGCCCGAACAGATCGAGTAGGACCGGCGCAATTCCTCGCCGTCGAAATCCCGGCGGAAGGTCAGATACTGGCCTTGCGTGAAGTCGAATTCCGCCGCCGCGCCGTTCACCGGTTGCAGCGTGACGACCACCGCATCGCGAATGGTCTTGCGGACATCGACAACTTCAAGATCGTGAAAGCGCGCCATGGGTTCCTCCCTCAGATGCACTTGAAATATTCGAAGGGTTCCAGGCAATCCGTGCAGCGCCATTGCGCCTTGCACGGGGTGGAACCGAACTGGCTCAGTTTTTCCACGTTGGGACTGCCGCAGTGGGGGCAACGCTCGGGACCGCCCGCCGGCTGGGGCGGTGCAATCCCATATTTTTCAAGCTTTTCCCGCCCCTTTTCCGACATCCAGTCGGTGGTCCAGGCCGGATCGAGCTGATTGCGCAGCTCGACCTTCGTCAGCCCCTTGTCCCGCAGAGCGGTCTCGATATCGAGATTGATGATGCTGGTCGCCGGGCAGCCGGAATACGTCGGGGTCACGGTCACCACGCAGGTGTCGTCCTCCCAGTCCACGTTCCGGATGATGCCGAGATCCGCCAGCGTCAGGACAGGAATCTCGGGGTCGGGAACAGCCTCCAGCCATTCCCAGACCTGTTCGGTCGAAGGATGTGCCATCGTCTTGGCCTTTTCTGACCTTTCAGAAACTTACCACTCGCAGCCTGGATAGGCCCGCTGCAGCCACTGCATCTCGCACAGGATATGCCCCAGGTGCTCGGTGTGCATGTAACCGTTCCGGCCACCTTTGTGGGCAAACTTGCCCTCCGGAATGGTCAGCGTCGCATCGGCGAGCACCCGGCCCACCAGTGCGTCGAAATCGGCCCTCAGACCAGAAGGCTCAGGCGCGACACCAGCCGCGGCCATCGCCCGGTCGATGTCGTCGGTCTCGAACATCTCACCCACATAGGGCCACAGATAGTCGAGCGCCGCCTGCATGCGCTTGTGGCTTTCCGGCGTGCCGTCGCCCAGACCCACCACCGTGTCGGCCGAGCGTTCCAGGTGATAGGCTACTTCCTTCGAAGCCTTCTGTGCGATCGCGCGGACTTCGTCATCGCTCGACTTCAGGAGATGGCCGAGGATGATCGAATGCCAGGCGTCGAACAGGAACTGGCGCATCAGCGTCTGGCCGAAATCGCCGTTCGGCAGTTCGACGAGCAGCACGTTGCGCAGGTCCCAGGCATCGCGCAGGAAGGCCAGGTCATCGGCCGACTTGCCCTCGCCCTGCACCTTGCCGGCGTAGTCCAGCCACATCTTGGTCTGGCCGAGCATGTCGAGCGCGGTGTTGGCGAGCGCGATGTCCTCTTCCAGGATCGGCGAATGACCGCACCATTCCGAAACCCGGTGCCCGAGGATCAGCGTGTTGTCGCCCATCCGCACCAGGAATTCGAAGAGAGCCTTGTTGTCGACGTCAGCCATTACATGTGCCCCACTTCATCGGGAATATCGAAGAAGGTCGGGTGACGGTAAACCTTGCTTTCCGACGGTTCGAAGAACGGACCCTTCTCGCCGGGAGCGGTGGCCGCGATGTGCTTGGCTTCCACCACCCAGATAGAAACGCCCTCATTGCGGCGCGTATAGACGTCACGGGCGTTCTTGATCGCCATCTCGGCGTCGGGAGCATGCAGGGAACCCACGTGACGGTGGCTCATGCCGTGCTGGCCGCGAATGAAGACTTCCCACAGGGGCCATTCGGAGCGGCTCGGTTTCGTTTCGTTGCTCATTGGTGCCTCCTCCTCAATTATTCAGCGGCGATCTTGGCCGCTTCCTTGCGGGCCTGTTTCTTGCGGGCATGGGCCATCAGGCCGTCGCGAACCCATTCGCCGTCTTCCCAGGCACCGACGCGGTCCTTCATGCGGTCCGTGTTGCACGGGCCGTTGCCTTTAAGAACGTTGAAGAACTCGCTCCAGTCCGGATCGCTGAAATCGTAGTGGCCGCGTTCCTCGTTCCACTTGATGTTCGGGTCCGGTAGCTCCAGGCCGAGATAGAGGATCTGCGGCACGGTCTGGTCCACGAACTGCTGGCGCAGTTCGTCGTTGGTCTTGATCTTGATCTTCCAGGCCATGGACTGTTCGGAATGGACGGAATCCTTGTCGGACGGGCCGAACATCATCAGTGCCGGGAACCACAGGCGATTGACCGCGTGCTGGGCCATGCGCTTTTGCTCCGGCGTCCCGAAGGCCATCTTCATGATCGCGCTGTAGCCCTGGCGGGCATGGAAGCTTTCTTCCTTGCAGATACGGATCATGGCGCGGCTGTAGGGCCCGTAGGACGTGCGCTGCAGGGCGACTTGGTTGATGATGGCAGCCCCGTCGACCAGCCAGCCGACCGCGCCGATATCGGCCCAGTTCAGCGTCGGGTAGTTGAAGATGGAGGAATATTTCATCTTGCCGGCGTGGAGCATCTCGACCATCTCGTCGCGGCTTACGCCGAGCGTCTCGGCGGCGGAATAAAGATAGAGGCCGTGGCCGGCTTCGTCCTGCACCTTGGCCAGCAGGATCATCTTGCGTTCCAGCGTCGGCGCGCGCGTGATCCAGTTGCCTTCCGGCAGCTGGCCGACCACTTCGGAATGGGCGTGCTGGCCGATCTGGCGGATCAGCGTGCGGCGATAGTCCTCAGGCATCCAGTCCCGCGGCTCGATCTTGATGTCCGCGTCGATCTTTGCCTGAAAGGCGGCTTCTTCGGGGCTCATGTCCTCGCGGGATTTGATGCCGTCCGAAGCGGTCTTGACCATTTGCGCGTACATGCGCCCTCCTCCTCAATTCGCATCCGTGCGACCGGCCAGAGACGAGCTATCCAGCGGGCAAAAACCCATTCGTCGACCGATCGGTCATGAATATATAACGCACAAAGCATCACATAAAAAGTGATTTCTTTTCATTTTTGTGATGCTTCCAATCGAAAACGTCCGAAAGCGGCGGAAACCTCTTGAAAACAGGTCAGATCTCGATGGTATTTCCGGCGATCGTCCGCAACCGCTTGTCGGTCGCCTCGGTACTGGCGGGCAGTATACCGGAAACGCTTTGAAGATGCATGCCCGTATGGCGGTCCGTCTCCGGCGACAGCCGCCGATAGAGGTCGGCAAACAGGGACCGCGCCTCACGTCCCGGCCAGTCCTGAGGAAGAGCCCGAACCGGAAGACGCGGATCGCGCAGGAGCACCAGGCGGTAATCATGGACAAGTATCAGCCGGGCCGCCATTGCATCGGCTCCACGAAGCGGCTCACCGGTGGCCAGATAGTCCGATAGTCGCCGGTAACGATCCAGGAACGTGCCGTAAGCATCGGCCAGCGGGTCCAGCTCCCAGTATCTGGCGGCGAAGGCCGGAAGCTCTTCGTCCCCGGCAACGGTTTCCGCGCGGAACACCGGTCCCGGCAGCCCGCTCTGCGCGGGAACCGCTCTCGGGGACCGGTCCGGCCCGATCAGAAAGGCGCCGGCGACGGCAAAGCCCTGACGCAGGAAGCCTGCTTCCTGTTCTGCCGGAGGACGCGGCGCAATGAGAAAGGCATCCGGCGCCGGTTCGGGATCGAAAAGGATTTTCGCAGCCTGAAGGAATTCCACCCGCGCCCGGTCCGTCAGCCGGTAGAAGCTGCGCCGCCCGTCGCGCTCGCCGGAAAGCTGGCCCGCGGCGACAAGTCGGGAAACGGCCGTCCGCACCAGGCTTTCACTGATCCCGATCGTCCCGCAGACCTCGATCAGGTTGCCCATCCAAAGCACGCCGCCGCGCGGTTCGACGATATCGCCATAAATGGTGACGATGAAAGCGGCCGCCCGCGGCGGCTCGAACCAAAGCTGCTTCAGGACCGCCGGCACTGTCTCCGCGGCGGGCCTTTCCTTATTCCTCAATCGCTGCGTCTCCTGGAGCCGTGTGACGGAAAGGCCCCAAAAGACCCTTTTGCAAAGCCGGTTGCAAGAGCAAGGAGCGGAACTTCACCCTATATTCGGCGTCAGTACCTCAGTCAGATAGAATGAAGGGCGTTGGCAGAAAGAGGCCAGGCAGCGCCCCACCCTCATTTGTCATCCCCGGCAAGCGCAGCGCGACCGGGGACCCAGTACCCCGTGTCGTCTCCGCTTAAACAACTGCCCTCTCGGATTACTGGTTCCCGGCACTCCGCTGACGCTCCGGCCGGGATGACAACCGGGTTTGCGGCACATTCACATCCCTTTCCCGGTCATTCCAAACCACTATGGAATCAAAAATCTAAGTTCTGCCTGTAAACCCTTAAATGACCTACGATAAATCCACCAATGCCCCCCGCCGGCCGATGACCCGTGCTGCAAGGCGCGCGCCGGCGGCGACTGATGTTTCCAAGTCCGCACCCTGAAGATGACTGGCAAGGAAAGCGGCGTTGAAACTGTCTCCCGCGGCCGTCGTATCGACGACCGCGGTCACCGGCGGCACCTGGAAGGTCCAGGGCACTCCGCCGGCCTGCCACAGGACTTCGCCCGGCCCGTTCTTCACAATCACCAGCGGCACCCCGGCTTCCGAATAACGGTTTGCTGTATCGACCGGACCCACGTCGCCGAAAAACGTTGCCTCGTCCTCGAAAGACGGCAGGACGATATCGCTGACGGCAGCGGCCTCCATGACCGAAGCGCACATGGCCTCGACGCTTTCCCACAGACGCAGGCGAAGGTTCGGATCGAAGGCGATTGTCGCTCCTCTCTTGCGGGCGGCTTTGACGGCTTCCAGGAAGCCGCCGCGATGCTCCGTCGGCAGAATGGCAAGCGTGATACCGGAAAAATAGATCACATCCGAAGCCGCCAGAGCCGCATCGAGCCTTGTCCGGTCGCGGGCAAGCTGCCGGGCGGCGGAGTCGGAACGCCAGTAGGAGAAGCTGCGCTCGCCGTCGTTAAGCTGAATAATGTAGAGACCGACGGTGCGATCATCGAAACGCTGGATCAGGTCCGTTCCGATACCGGCATCTTCGAAGAACGCCAGCATCTCTTCCGAAACGGAATCCCGTCCGACCCCGGTCAGGTAGGAGACATCCCAAGCCTCAGGCAGCATCCGGCGCGCGTACCAGGCCGTATTCAGGGTGTCGCCGGCAAAGCCCAGCCGGTAGGTTCCCTCGCCCGTTGGCGCCATTTCGACCATGCATTCGCCGATGGCGAGAAAATTACGCGTCAAGGTCCGGGTCTCCGGCGAAAAATTCGGAATGTTCGCTCCGGATCCTGGGGAGCTGCTCCAGGATCCGGGACAGATGCTTGCGCATCAGAGCGACGGCTTTCTGGATGTCACGAATACGGATGGCCTCCATAACCTCCACATGATCGTCATACGCATGCTGCGAGCCGAAGGAGAGCGACAGGAACCGAACCCTGTCCATATGCGCCTTGTTCTCGCGGATGAGATCCCAGGCGAAACCGAGACCGGAACGCTCGCAGATTTCCCGGTGGAACTGGTCGTCCAGCTCGTGGAAGGCCTCCGCGTCCTTTGCCTCGATCGCCCGCCGCTGCCCGTCCAGGATAGCGTCGAGCGTCTTGATATCGTCGTCGGTCAGCCGCTCGCAGGCGGTCCGCACTGTTTCCGCCTCAATGGCGCTGCGGACGAAGCGTGCCTGAAATACGGCCTTCTCGGATATCTGCGACACGGTCGTCGCCCGCTGCGGCCGAATCGACAGAAAGCCGAGCTTGGAAAGGCGGTAGAAGGCGTCCCTCACCGGCTGCCGCGACACGCCCAGCGCCTTGGCGACTTCCACTTCCGACATCTTGGTTCCCGGCGGCAATTCCAGCGACAGGATCTGCCGGTGCAATTCGTCGAAAACGGTGTCGGCGACCGACGGTCGGTTCAGTGGTTCCAGGACCCGCAAAGGGCTCGTTCCGGTCATACGTTCGCTCCGTTGACTCTATTTGAATACTAGCATATTACTAAACTACGCCGATTGAAAGACCCTTGGGAAAATTGCTGAAAACCAGCAGCGGGTCACGGCGATTGGGAGGATTATCGTGGCATTGTTGCCTCCAGACAGGCTGTTTCCGGCAGATCCGCAGACCCGCGAGATCGCGCGCGCTCTTTACCAGTCGGTCGCGGACAAGCCCATCATCAGCCCGCACGGCCACACGGACCCGCGCTGGTTTGCGGAAAACAGGCCTTTTGCCAATCCCGCCCAATTGTTCATTACACCCGACCACTACGTCTTCCGCATGCTGTTTTCCCAGGGCATCAGCCTTGAAAGCCTCGGCGTCCCGCGCGCTGACGGCGGATGGACGGAGACCGACGGCCGCAAGATCTGGCGCATTTTCGCCGAGAATTATTACCTTTTCCGCGCCACCCCCTCGCGCATGTGGCTGGATCATGCCTTCCAGGACGTGTTCGGCTTGACCACGCAGATTTCAGCCGAGACGGCGGACGAAACCTACGATCACCTCGCCGACTGCCTGACCCGGCCGGAGTTTACCCCTCGCGCATTATTCAATCGATTTAATATCGAGGCAATCGCGACCACGGAAAGCCCTCTCGATGATCTGCGATGGCACAGGTTGATCCGCGACAGCGGCTGGGACGGGCGGGTGATCACCGCCTACCGGCCTGATCCGGTCGTTGATCCGGAATTTGCCGGCTTTACCGAAAACGTCGAACAGCTCGGCGTCCTCACCGGCGAGAACACGATCACATGGACCGGCTACCTTCAGGCCCACCGCATCCGCCGCGCCTATTTCAAGGAATTCGGAGCGACCTCTTCCGACCATGGCCACGCCACCGCGCGCACCGAAAACCTGCCCCTGGCAGAAGCCGCTGCCCTGTTCGACAAGGCGCTCAAGGGCACCTGTACGCCGGATGAGGCCGACGCCTTCCGAGGCCAAATGCTCACCGAAATGGCCCGTATGAGCCTGGAGGACGGGCTTGTCCTGCAGATCCATCCGGGCAGTTACCGCAACCACTCCGATCCGATGGCGGCCGCCTTCGGCCGCGACAAGGGCTTCGATATCCCAACCCGCACCGATTATGTCCGCGCGCTAAAGCCGCTCCTGGACGCGGTCGGGCTGGAACGGGACCTGACGATCATTCTCTTCACCCTGGACGAGACCAGCTACGCCCGTGAGCTGGCGCCGCTGGCCGGCGTCTATCCGGCCCTGAAGCTCGGCCCCGCCTGGTGGTTCTACGACAGCCCGGAAGGCATGCGCCGGTTCCGGGAAATGACGACCGAAACGGCCGGGTTCTACAACACCGTCGGCTTCAACGACGACACCCGCGCCTTCTGCTCCATCCCTGCCCGCCACGATGTGGCTCGCCGGGTGGACAGCGCCTATCTCGCAACCCTGGTCGCCACGGGGCGACTTGCGGAAGACGAGGCATATGAGGTCGCAATTGACCTCGCTTACCGGCTTGCCAAGCAAGCCTACCGGCTCTGATGAGCCAATTTCATGGGAGGAAAGTCATGAAACCGGTAAAAACCCTGGCCGCAGCGCTCCTGGCGAGCGTGGCCTTTGCAACGACAGCGATGGCCTGCGAAGTCACCCTGAAGTCTTCGGATACCCATCCGGACGGTTATCCGACGGTCGAAGCCGTCAAGTACATGGGCAAGCTCGTGGAGGAGCGCACCGATGGACGCGTGTGCGTCGAGGTGTTCCATTCCGCACAGCTCGGCGAGGAAAAGGACACAATCGAACAGACCAAGTTCGGCGTCATCGACCTGAACCGCGTCTCCATGGGGCCGTTCAACAACCTGGTAGAGGAAACCAAGGTCGTCTCCCTGCCCTATATCTTCAAGTCGGTCGACCACATGCACAATGTGATGGACGGACCGGTCGGCGACGACATCCTGGCGGCCTTCGAGCCGCACGGCTATGTGGGCCTTGCCTTCTATGACGGCGGATCGCGCAGCTTCTACAACAAGGTCAAGCCGATCAAGTCGATCGATGACCTGAAGGGCATGAAGGTCCGCGTCATGCAGTCCGACATTTTCGTCGACATGATGTCCGCACTCGGCGCCAACGCCACGCCGATGCCTTATGGCGAGGTCTACTCATCCATCCAGACCGGCGTCATCGACGGCGCGGAAAACAACTGGCCGTCGTTCGAGTCCTCCGGTCACTACGAAGTCGCGGGCTACTACACGCTCGACGAACACCTGATCGTTCCGGAAGTACTGGTCATGTCCAAGATCTCCTGGGACAAGCTCTCCCCGGAAGACCAGGCGATCGTCCGTCAGGCCGCAAGGGACTCCGTGCCGGAAATGCGCAAGATGTGGGTCGCCCGTGAGAAGGCCTCCGAGGAAAAGGTCCGCGCGGCCGGTGTCGAAATCGTCACAGAGATCGACAAGGAGCCGTTCATGGCAGCCATGGACACGGTCTACGAAAAGCACGTCACCTCCGACAAGCTGAAGGACCTGGTCGCCCGCATCCGCGCGACCGACTGACAGCCAGCTCTCCCTCCCATGGCGGCCTGTCCGCCATGGGATACCTTGGGGGCTCACTTGCGGAGACTATCGTGCAGGACAGTATGAAATTCATAGCGCGGCTCACCGGCCGGATCGCGCGGCTCGCCTTGTGGCTGGCCGGAGCGGGCCTGATCCTGATGACCGCCTTCATCTCGGCCCAGGTCTTCTTTCGTTATGTTGTCAATGACTCTCTTGTCTGGAGCGAGCCGGCCGCCGTCATCCTGATGGGCTGGTTCATCTTTCTCGGTGCCGCCGTCGGCATCCGCGAAGGCTACCATCTCAGCTTCGATGTTCTGCTCTATTTCCTGCCCGAGAACGTGAAGCTCTGGCTCTACAGCATTTCCGACCTTGTGGTGGTCGCCTTCGGTGCCGGCATGGTCTGGTTCGGTTCGGAGCTCGCCTTGTCGGCATGGAACGTCAAGTTGCCTTCCTTAGGCGTTTCCGGCGCGATCGACTTCCTGCCCCTCGTGGGCGGCGGGGTTCTGGTCGTGCTGTTTTCCCTTGAACGCCTGGCCCGTCGTCTGGCCGGCCTGCCCACCGCCCGCTTCGGCGAAACCGATCTTGTCGAGGAGTGACAGGGATACCCATGGAAACCTTCGTCCTGTTCGGAACCTTCGTCTTCCTGCTCCTGATCGGCACGCCCGTCGCCTTCTGCCTGGGCGTCGCCTCCTTCGCCACGGTTCTCTACATTGGCCTGCCGCCTGTGGTCGTTTTCCAGCGCCTGAATTCCGGTGTCTCGGTCTTCGCGCTGATGGCAATTCCGTTTTTCATCTTCGCTGGAGAACTGATGGTGCGCGGCGACATTGCCCGCCGCCTCGTGGCGCTTGCCGGCGCCCTGGTCGGCAACATGCGCGGCGGCCTCGGTCAGGTGAATATCGCCGCCTCCCTGCTCTTCGGCGGCATTTCCGGCTCTGCCGCAGCGGATGCGACCGCCATTGGCGGGCTGATGATCCCGCAGATGGAAAAGAAGGGCTACAGCGTCGAATACGGCGTCAACATCACCGTGACTTCGGCGATCATCGCGCTGATGATCCCGCCGTCCCACAATATGATCATCTATTCGATCTCGGCCGGTGGCCGGCTCTCCATCGCCGACCTGTTCACCGCCGGCATTCTGCCCGGGTTCATTCTGGCGATTTCCCTGATGACGACCGCCTGGTTCGTTGCCAAAAGAGCGGGCTATCCGACCGAGACGTTTCCGGGGTGGGGCATGGTCGGCGCCATGTTCATCAACGCCATTCCCGGCATCCTTTTGATCGCGATCATCTTCGGTGGTGTCCGCTCGGGCGTCTTCACAGCGTCGGAAAGCTCCTGCATCGCCGCCGTCTACGCACTGGCCGTCACCGCCATCGCCTACCGCACCATGAACTGGCACGGCTTCGTGGAGGCGACCAAGGCGGCCGTCAGGACCACGGCCATGGTGCTGCTGGTGATCGGCTGCGCGGCCTCCTTCGGTTGGCTGCTGGCGTTCCTGCGCATCCCCGCCGAACTGGTCTCCTTCCTGAAGCAGGTGTCGGACAATCCCCTGGTCATCCTGTTCATGCTCAACGTGGTCCTTCTTTTGCTCGGCACATTCATGGACATGTCGCCGCTGATCGTAATCACCACGCCGATCTTCCTGCCCGTCGCCACCGCCTTCGGCGTCGATCCGATCCATTTCGGCGTAATCCTGGTGCTGAACCTCGGCATCGGCCTGTGCACGCCACCAGTCGGCACGGTTCTCTTCGTCGGCTGCGCGGTCGGTCGGATCTCCGTCTGGCAGGCGATCCGGACGATCTGGCCGTTCTACGGCGCAGCCGTCTTCACGCTGCTGCTGGTGACCTACGTGCCGTTCCTGTCCCTTTGGCTGCCGTCCCTGTTCCACTGAGGTTTTCCGATGAAGACAAATGCCAGCCGCCTGAAAACCTATCCGCAAGTCGCCGCCGATCCGGGCGTCCTCCGCCAGGTCCTGAGCGAAAGCCCGGAGCTGATGGTCGTTTCCTTCCGCTTCGAAGAAGGCGCCGAAGGCAAGCTGCACAACCACACTCATGTGCAATCGACCTACGTGCAGTCGGGCCGCTTCGCCTTCACCGTCGCCGGCGAGGATATCGAGGTCGGCCCGGGTGACAGTTTCGTCATCCCGTCGAACGCGATGCACGGCTGCCGCTGCCTGGAACCGGGCACCCTGATCGATACGTTCACGCCCCGGCGGGACGATTTCCTGTAACCGAACTTGAAAAGAGGCTCGAACATGCTGACCGTCGAAACCCGTCACGCCATCGACCCGAACAGCGCGAAGGCGCTCGATACCGATGGATTACGCTCGCACTTCCTCGTCGACGGCCTGTTCAAGTCCGGCGAAATCCGCCTGGCCTACACCCACTACGACCGCATGATCGTCGGCGCCGCCGTTCCGGATGGCTCGGATCTGGTCCTCGACGAGGTGAAGGAATGCGGCACGAAAACGATCCTCGACCGGCGCGAGATGGCCATCGTCAATATCGGAGAGGACGGCGCCGTCAGCGCGGGCGGCGGCGAGACCTACAGCCTCGGCCACGGCGATGTGCTCTATCTGCCGATGGGCTCCGGCCCGGTCACCTTCTCCGGCAAGGGCCGCTACTACATTGCCTCGGCGCCGGCGCACCGGGCCTTTCCCGCCCGTCTTATCCGGCTGGAAGATGCCAAAAAGATGCGCCTCGGCGCGCCGGAAACGGCGAACGACCGCACCATCAACCAGTTCGTCCATCCGGAAGTCATGGAGTCCTGCCAACTCGTGCTCGGCTACACGCAGTTTCACGGCGGCTCGGTCTGGAACACCATGCCCGCCCATGTCCACGACCGGCGCATGGAAGCCTATTGCTATTTCGACATGGCGCCCGACACCCGGGTCTTCCACTTCATGGGCAAGCCGGATGAGACCCGCCACATCGTCATGAAAAACGAGGAAGCTGTGGTCTCCCCGCCATGGTCGATCCATTGCGGCGCGGGAACCGGCAGCTATACCTTCATCTGGGCCATGGCCGGCGACAATATCGACTACCGGGACATGGATATGGTTGCGATGGAGGATTTGCGTTGAACCCGTTTTCTTTGGAAGGCAAGACCGCGCTCGTCACGGGAGCGAATACCGGCATCGGTCAGGCGATCGCCGTGGCACTCGGACGGGCAGGAGCCGCGGTCATCTGTGCCGGACGCCGGTCCTGCGCCGAAACCGTAAGCCAGATACCTACGGCGAAGGAACTCATCCTCGACCTGTCGGACCCGATGGCGGCGAAGGACGTCTTTTCCGCGGAACCGGTCGACATTCTGGTCAACAACGCCGGCATCATCCGCCGGGCGGATGCGGTTGACTTCACCGAAGCAGACTGGGACGCGGTCATGGACGTCAACCTGAAAGCGGCGTTCTTCACCTGCCAGGCCTTCGGCAAGGCCGTCCTGGACCGGAAGGCTACGGGCAAGATCGTCAACATCGCCTCGGTGCTGTCCTTCCAGGGCGGCATCCGTGTGCCCTCGTACACAGCGGCCAAACACGGGCTTGCCGGACTGACCAAGCTGCTCGCCAATGAATGGGCGGCGAAGGGCATCAACGTAAACGCCATCGCGCCCGGCTATATCGCCACCAACAACACCGAGGCCCTGCGCAACGATCCCGACCGCAACCAGGCGATCCTCGACCGGATTCCGGCGGGCCGCTGGGGCGAGCCGGACGATATCGGCGAAGCCGCCGTCTTCCTTGCATCCCCGGCCGCGAAATACATCCACGGCACCATTCTCAATGTGGACGGAGGCTGGCTTGCCCGCTGAACTGCAACAGGTCCTGCCCAGACTTCACCGCTCTTCCGCACCGAAGCCGGAGCCCGGCATCGTGCATCTGGGGCTCGGCGCCTTCTTCCGTGCCTTCGGCGCCATCTATATCGAGGACGCTGTGAACGCCTCCGGAGGCGACTGGGGCATTGTCGGCGTCAGCCTGCGAAGCCCGGACACCCGCGACCGGCTCGCGCCCCAGGACTGGGCCTACACCTCCGTCGAACTCGGACCGGACGGCGAAAAGCTGCGCCAGGTGGAAATCGTCCGTGAGGTTCTGGTTGCTCAGGAGGATCCGCAAGCGGTTCTTGACCGGATGGCCGACCCGGCGATCCGGATCGTCAGCCTCACCGTCACCGAAAAGGGCTATTGCCACGATCCGGCGACCGGCCGGCTTAATCCCAACCATCCCGACATCGTTCACGATCTGGAAAATCCCCTTCCTGTCTCCGCTCCCGGGTTTCTGGTCCGGGCTCTTCAGCGGCGGCGCGCCGCGGGCCAGTTCCCGTTTACGGTCCTGACATGCGACAACCTCCCTGGGAACGGCATGCTGGTCCGCGGCATCGTGCTCGACTTCGCCAGAAGGCTCGATCCGGCGCTCGCCGACTGGATCAAGGCGGAGGCACGGTTTCCTTCCACCATGGTCGACCGGATCACGCCCGCGACCAAGCCGGAGGATATCGACCGGTTGGCGGAGACGACCGGTGTCCTCGACGAGGCACCGGTCCTTCACGAACCCTTCCGCCAATGGGTTGTGGAAGACAACTTCGTGCGCGGCTACGGCAAGGACGCCCGTCCCGATCTGGCGGCATCCGGCGTGGAGATGGTCGAGGACGTCACACCCTACGAGCACATGAAGCTCAGGATGCTGAACGGCACCCATTCCTCGCTTGCCTATCTGGGCTATATGGCCGGCCATGAGACCATCGCCGAGACGGTCGCCGACCCGGTCTTTGCCATCTTCGTCAACCGGCTGTGGCGCGAGGAAATCATACCCTCCGTCGCCCCTCCGGCGGGCATCGATCTCGGCGACTACGCGAAAGCGCTGTTCGACCGCTACGCCAATCCGGCGATCCGCCACCGCACCTGGCAGATCGCCATGGACGGAAGCCAGAAGCTACCGCAACGCATCCTGGGAACCATTGCCGACGATCTAAGATCGGCACGTCCCTGCCCCGGCCTGATTCTCGCCGTTGCCGCCTGGATGCGCTATGTCGGCGGCGTCGACGAGAAGAGCCAGGCAATCGACGTCCGGGATCCGCTGGCAGATCGGCTGCGCGCACTGTCCGACGGCGGAGAGACGCCTGAAGCAAAGGTGGCGGCCCTGCTCTCGGTCCGCGAAATCTTTGACGCCGAACTGGCCGAACACCTTGTCGGCCCGTTGACCCGAGCGTATCGCGCCCTGCTGGCGCTTGGAACCCGCAAGGCGCTGGAGACACTGGCATGAAGGAAAGCTGGCGCTGGTACGGTCCCCTGGACAGGATTGACCTAAGCGAAATCGCCCAGACCGGAGCGGGCGGCATTGTCACCGCCCTGCATGAAATCCCCTATGGCGAGGTCTGGACACGGGAAGCAATCGCATCCCGCAAGGCGGCAGTCACGAAGGCCGGGTTCGACTGGGCCGTGGTGGAAAGCCTGCCGATCCACGAACGCATCAAGCGCAATGACGGTGACCTGTCGGCGTTATTCGCCAATTACCGCCAGTCAATGGCCAATCTGGCCGCCGAAGGCATCACCACCATCTGCTACAACTTCATGCCGCTGCTCGACTGGACCCGCACGGACCTTGCGGCCCCCCTTGCCCGAGGCGGCACCTGCCTGCGCTTCTCGGCACCGAAGATGGCAGCGCTAGAGTTGTTTATGGTGGAGCGCGCGGAAGCGGCACAAGATTATCCCGACTGCGTCACCCACGAGGCGAAACGCTGGTTCGACGCCTCCTCGGAAGCAGACCGTGCAGAGCTGATGCATGCGGTCATGTCGGGTCTGCCCGGCGCTTATGACCGCTACGACGTGCAAGGCCTGAAAACGGCCCTGAAACTCTATGACGGTGTCGACCGTGCGGTTCTGCGCAGCCACCTCAAGCATTTCCTGGACGAGGTCATCCCTGTCGCGGAAGATCTCGGGATGCGCTTCTGCATTCATCCCGACGACCCGCCGCGCGATATTCTCGGCCTGCCGCGCATCGTCTCCGATGCCGACGACATAGGCTGGATCCTGGAGGCGCATGACAGCCCGGCGAACGGCCTGACGCTCTGCGCGGGATCGCTGGGCGCCAATCCGGCAAACGACGTTCCCGCCATCGCCCGCCGGTTCGCCGACCGCATCCATTTCGCGCACCTCCGAAATGTGAAGAAAGACGCGGACGGGTCGTTTGAAGAAGCCGCCCACCTTGCCGGCGATACGGATATGGTGGATCTTGTCGCAGCCCTTCTGGAGGAGGAAGGCCGCCGCCGCGAAGCGGGACGCCCCGACCGGGAAATCCCCTTCCGCCCGGACCACGGCCACGAACTCCTGGGTGACGATGAACGCAAGACCCATCCCGGTTACCCCCTGATCGGCCGCATGCGCGGACTGGCCGAACTGCGCGGCGTGATCGCGGGCCTGACCTACAAACGAGTTGCCTGATGAACGAAGCCCAGCCGATTACGCTTCACCCTTCCGATACCGTCGCCATCCTGCCGTCGAAGGTGGCGAAGGGCAGCGATCCGCTTGCCACCGGCAACCCGCTGCCCGTTGCAGTCGCCGGCGGCCACAAGATCGCCCGTGCGACCCATCAGGTCGGCGACAGCATCGTCAAATACGGCCAGATCATCGGCACGGCAACGCAGGCCATCGCGCCCGGCGATCATGTCCATACACACAACTGCGCGTTTTCCGCCCACGACCAGGATTATCAGATAGGCGTGGATCTGGACGCCGCCCGCGCCGCGATCCCTCAAGCCGCCTCGCGGACCTTCATGGGCTACCGGCGGGACAACGGCCAGATCGGTACCCGCAACTACATCGCGCTCTGCGCCACGGTGAACTGCTCGGCGACCGTCATCCGCCGGGCCGCCTTCGAGCTGGAGAATTCCGGCGCGCTCGAGCCTTATGACAACGTCGATGGCGTCGTCGCCTTCGCCCATGGCACCGGCTGCGGCATGGCGGCAAGCGGCCGCGGTTTCGAGATGCTTCAGCGCGTGCTCTGGGGCCATGCCACCCATCCGAATGTGGGCGCTGCGGTCTTCGTCGGTCTCGGCTGCGAGACCATGCAGGTTGCCCGCATGAAGACGGTTTATGGCGACGACCGGGCCGACCGCTTCCACGGTCTGACCATTCAGGACACCGGCGGCACCCGCGCCACCATCGAGGCGATCAAGGCCATGGTTCTGGAGTTGCTGCCCGAGGTGAACCGGATCACCCGCACCCCCTGCCCGGCCTCCGATCTCAAGGTCGCCCTGCAATGCGGCGGCTCGGACGGCTATTCCGGCATCACCGCCAATCCGGCGCTCGGCGCCGCTTCGGATTTGCTGGTCGCTCTTGGCGGCACGGCCATTCTCGCAGAAACGCCGGAGATCTACGGCGCGGAACAGCTGCTCCTGCGCCGGGCCGTCAACAACGACGTCGCGCAGAAGCTGATCGGCCAGATCCGCTGGTGGGAACGCTACACGGAAATGAACGACGGCAGCATGGACAACAACCCGAGCCCCGGCAACAAGGCCGGCGGGCTGACCACGATCCTGGAAAAATCGCTGGGGGCGGCTGCCAAGGGCGGCGCAACGCCGCTTGCCGCCGTCTACGACTATGCCGAACAGGTGAGTGCACCCGGTTTCGTCTTCATGGACACGCCGGGATACGACCCGGTCTCCGTCACCGGCCAGATCGCCGGCGGGGCGCAGGTCACGGTCTTCACCACCGGCCGCGGCTCCGCTTTCGGCTCAAAACCCGCCCCGACCCTCAAGCTCGCCACCAACGATGCCCTGTTCAACGCCATGCCCGACGATATGGACCTCAACTGTGGCGATGTCCTGAGCAAGGGCGTACCCGTTGCCGACAAGGGTGCCGAAATCCTCGACCGGCTCCTGGCGCTTGCCTCGGGCGAGAAGAGCAAGTCGGAACTGCTCGGCCTCGGCGACCACGAATTCGTCCCCTGGCAGGTCGGCGCTGTTATGTGATCTCAGGATCCTTGCCCTTCTCCGTCATGCCACGGCTCGACCCACTGATGTCCGGTTTAAGTTTGACTGAATATGGCAATCCGCTTGATCTGAGAGTTAGTTGTCATCCCAGCGAAGGCTGGGATCCAGTAATCTATTGAATCTGCTATCTTTTCCAATCGCAGATCACACTGAATACTGGATCCCGGTCTTGCCGCTACCGCGCCAAACCGGGATGACAAGTGGGGAGACAATCGCATGTCTCTAAGCCGAACGATCTGAAATTCTTCAATCTTTCAAATAAGATATATGAGAAGTCCAATATTAAGCTGGACAGCAATGGGCTCGACCATGGCATCCATGCCGTTCCCTCACGATACGGACCCGCTTTGCCTTGGGACACGGCAACGGCATGGATCCTCGGGTCAAGTCCGAGGACGACGGGCTGAGGTTGGGCAAAGTGCGTCGAGACCTTTCAGCGCCAACCGTACCGTTTGGGACGTTCCTCGCCTGTACAAGCTTCCAGTTCCCCGATAAGGAGACGAAACGCCTCCCAGGCACCCCTTTTCCCGTCCCGCCCTCATTGCAGCAGCGGTAGACGGATATCCGGAGACAGAGACGGAATGAACGGCAAGACCTCCGCCGACTGGAAGCCCTATGTCGCCCTGCTTTTCATGCCGCTGTTCTTTACGTCCAACCTGATCTTCGGCCGGGCGGCGACCTCCGCAGTTGAGCCCTGGACACTGGCCTTCCTGCGCTGGACCTTCGCCTTCCTCCTGCTCCTGCCATTCACCGGCAGGGACATTCTGCGCCATGCGAAGCTGCTCAAGGCGCAATGGAAAACCGTGACCCTTCTCGGGCTCCTCGGCATGTGGATCTGCGGCGCGCTGGTCTATTACGCCCTGCACTTCACCACGGCGACCAACGCGACGCTGATCTATACGTCGTCGCCGATCCTGATCCTGCTGATGGAATGGATCTTCCGCGGCCGGCGCATGGGGCTCCGGGAAAGTATCGGGGTTTGTTTTGCAATGGCCGGCGTGGTGCTGATCATCGTTAAGGGCAGCCTCTCGGTTCTCCTAGAGCTTTCCTTCAACGTGGGCGACCTGATCATCGGCTTTTGCGCCCTGAGCTGGGCAGGCTACTCGGTGCTTCTAAAGCGCAGCGTCTTTGCGCAAGTGCCGACCCTTACCCTGTTTGCCGTCGTGGCGGGTGCCGGTGCCCTCACGCTGTTTCCCTTCATGGTCTGGGAAGTCATCGCCCAAGAGACCTTTCCGACGAGCTTCGAGGCCTGGCGCTCGATCGCAGGCATCGTGATCTTCGCCTCACTGGCAGCCTTCTCCCTGTTCCAGTATGGCATCAAGACCGTCGGACCGTCGGTGACCGGCCTGTTCATGTACCTGCTGCCGCCCTACGGCGTGCTCATGGCCGTGGTCTTTCTGGGCGAAGACCTGCAGCCCTATCATTTCGCCGGCTTCGTGCTGGTCATGGGCGGCCTGATCCTGGCGACGGCGCCGGTCGATCTCCTGCGCCGTCTTAAGACCAGATTTGCGGGCTAGAGCATCGGGCGCCTACTCCCATTCCATTTCGGTGAACACCTTCTGGGCGTTGCGCTTGGCGAGGGTGTCGAAATTCTCCAGGTGGGAAAAGGCCGACTGGTCGACATCGACCGAGCCGATGATGTCGCCGCCATCGTCGATGTGGGCACGGATCTTGTCACGCAGGTTGGCGAGATAGTCATAGGTGTCGGCTTTTGCCTTCGCGAGCGTCGTCGGGTCGCCGTGACCGGGTACCACATGCACCGGATCCAACGCCTCGATGGCTTCGAACGAGGCCATCCAGCCGGCCGAATTCGACACCTCCAGGACCCCAAGCAACCGTTCTGTGAAGACGATATCTCCGGCAAAGACGACCTTGTCGTCCGGCAGCCAGACGAAGCTGTCGCCCGGCGTATGCGCCGGACCGGTATGGACGATCCGGATCTCCCGTCCGCCGACGAAGAGGGTCAGGTCTTCAGCGAACGTCTCCTGAGCATAGACCGGCTCGGTTCCTTTGAGGCTGTCGCCGATCAGTTGCGACAGCATGGTCTGTTCCATGGAGGCGCGGGCCTTCTGGTCCTCAACAGCTGCTTCGGAGGCGATCAGCCGTGCGCCGCGGGCGGCCCAGTAGCTGTTTCCGAGCCAACGGTGATCCTGACCGCCGCTATCGATCACCACCTTGACCGGCTGATCGGTGATAGCTTCGATCGCCGCCTCAATTTCCTCCGCGCCCTTGTAGCTGCCGCCGGCATCCACGAGCACGACACCGTCCTCGGTCACGACCACGCCGAAAGTAGCATTGTTGGCGTAATTCTCTGGCGAGCGCTGGCCTTTGTCTCCGACCAGTGCATAGACCGTATCGGTCACCTTGACCGTCTTCAGCCCGGCCAGAGCCGGGCCTGAAACAACGAGAAACACCGCCCCGACAACGGCGCGAAACAACGGGGATACCTTCATTTGCGGACTTTCCTCCTCCTAACTTTCATGAACGTGAAAGTCGTCTCTGGAGGCCGCCCGGTCAATCGGGGCAGACAATCGGCCGCATAGGGGTAATCCCGGACCTCGCCCGGCCCGCCCGTCAAGCGTCCTCTTTCTGCATTTCCAAAGCCTGTTGGCGCAGGGCGAATTTCTGTACCTTGCCGGTCGCCGTGCGCGGCAGTTCCCGGAAGATGATCCTGCGCGGCAGCTTGAAACCGGCCAGATGGTCCCGGCAGAAGGCGATGATGTCCTCCTCGGTGGGATCGTCGCCCTCCGCGTCGTTCAACTGGATGAAGGCCCAGGGTGTCTCGCCCCATTTGGGATGGGGAGCCGCAACGACGGCTGCAAGCAATACCCGCGGATGCCTGTGCAGGACGCTTTCCACCTCAAGGCTGGAGACGTTTTCGCCCCCGGTGATGATGATATCCTTGGCCCGGTCGCGGATCTCCATGGCCCCGTCCGGATGAACGACAGCCAGGTCGCCCGTGTGGAACATGCCGCCCTCGAAGGCGATCGAGGTCGCCACCGGATCGGCGTGATAGCCGCCCATGATCGACGGTCCGGCCAGCATGATCTCGCCCATGTCGATCCCGTCCTGGGTCACCGGCGTGCCATCTGAGCGCCGAACCTCGACACGGATACCTGACGGCAGACCGTGCCCCTGGCGTGCGGAAAAGGCCGCCCGGACGGCCGCCGATTCCTGTTCGATCACAGGATCGGGCAGCATGCCGGTCGCCGGACCATAGCTTTCCGTCAGGCCGTAAAGATGAACGAGGCTGAAGCCGAGCGCATCCATGCGTTCGATCAGCGCCGATGTCGGCGCCGCCCCGCCCGTGGCGACATGCACCGGGTGTTCCGGGCGGAAATCGCCCTGCTTCTCAAGCCGTTCCAGCATCATGTAAAGCACGACTGGGGCACAGGCCATGTTGGTCACGTTGAATTCCTTGAGGGCTGCCACGATCTCAGCCGGATCGACCCCTTCCAGGCAGACATGGGTGCCGCCCGCTGCCGTCACCGCCCAGGTGTGGGACCAGCCGTTGCAGTGAAACATCGGCAGGGTCCAGAGATAGGTCACCGAGCGATCGAACCCGAGCGCCAGGGTGTTGTTGAGCGCGTTGATGTAGGCGCCGCGGTGATGATAGATCACGCCCTTGGGCGAGCCGGTGGTGCCCGACGTGTAGTTGATGGCAATCGGCTGCCACTCGCTCTTCACCCGGTCCATGAACGGCCAGTCAGCGGTCGTCCCCTTCCCGTCCAGCAAATCGAGAGGCTCACCCGGCCCCTCCTCGTTTTCCGGACGCAGACAATAGAGCGGGACGTCGCCGCAGGCTTCTGCGACCTGCTCCACACAAGCCTTGTCGGCGATGACCGCCTGCGCGCTGCAATGGTCGAGAATGTAACGGATCGTCTCCACATCGAGGCGGGTGTTGATCGTGTTGAGTACCGCGCCCAGCATGGGCACGGCGAAATGGGCGGCAAGCATTTCCGGACGGTTTGCGGACACGATCGAGACCGTATCGCCCGGCCCGATACCGCGCTCGTCCAGGGCGCCCGCCATGCGCCGGACGAGATCGCCGAATTCCCGATAGGTCCAGCGACGCTCGCCATGGGCCACGGCGAGTTTGTCCGCATAGACAATGATCGACCGGTCCAGCAGTGACAGCGGCGACAGCGGCACGCCATTGGCCGCATTCGGCTCGACTGTGGACGGTAAACGCATGAGAAAACTCCTGTTTGGGACAAAAAACTGAGCGAGCATATCGGCAAACGACCGGCCCGAAGGCCGGCCGAAGCACCTCTACAGGGTAGGAAGCCGAGCCGCTTCGATCAACCTGCCTCAGGCAATGAATGGTCGGCGTAGATCTGCCTGAGCGTCAGTTTCGAGACCTTGCCGGTCGCCGTCAGCGGCAACGTGTCGACGAAGATCACGTCGTCGGGGACCTGCCATTTGGCGAGCCCCTTGGCCAGATGGGCCAGGATCTTTTCCTTGTCCGGAGTGGCCCCTTCGGCGGGAACGACGATCAGCAGCGGCCGCTCGTCCCATTTCGGATGGGGCACGGCGATCACCGCACAATTGGCCACATCCGGATGGGCGATTGCCATGTTTTCCAGATCGATGGAACTGATCCACTCCCCACCCGACTTGATCAGGTCCTTGGCCCGGTCGGTGATGGTCAGGAACCCGTCCGGGCTGATGGATGCAACATCTCCGGTTCGGAACCAACCCTCCGCATCGAAGGCGGCCTCCGAGGCTTCCTGGTTGTTGAAATAGCCGGAGACGACCGTATTGCCGCGCACGAACAATTCGCCGGTCGCGACCCCGTCATGGGGCTGGCGCTCGCCGTTGGCATCCACGATCTTCAGGTCGACGCCGAAGGTGCGCCGCCCCTGCGTCGACTTCAGATCGATCTGCTTTTCCTTCGGCAGATCGGTCAGCGGCGGCGCCAGAGAGCCTTGCGTGCCGATCGGGCTCATCTCGGTCATACCCCAGGCATGGCAGACGGAAACGTTCAGGTCCTCGAATGCCTCGATCATGCTGCGCGGTGCCGCCGATCCGCCGATGATCACCTCACCGAAGCCTTCGGGAATACGGCCGTGCTTGCGGATTTCGCCGAGCAGGCCGAGCCACACCGTCGGCACGCCCCAGGCGGAAAACACCTTCTGCTCGTCCATCAGCTTATAAAGGCTGGCCCCGTCCAGACTGGGGCCGGGAAAGACGATCGACGCCCCGGTGAGCGGTGCCGAGTAAGGCAACCCCCAGGCATTGACATGGAACAGGGGCACGACAGGCAGGATCCGCCGGCCCGGGCGCAGGCAATCGAGGAACGACACGCCCGCCATCAGCGCATGCATCACCGTGGAGCGGTGGGTGTAAAGCGCGCCCTTGGGATGGCCCGTCGTGCCGGAGGTATAACATAGGCTCGACGCGGTCTCCTCGGGAAACTCCGGCCACTCGTAATCGCCGGTCTCCGGCTCTACCAGTTCCTCGTAGCAGAGTGCGCCGGGCAGTTTCGTCTCGGGCATATGCGCCCGGTCGGTCATGATGATGAAGCGTAGGTCCTTGGGCAGATGATCCAGGATCGCCTCGACCAGCGGTACGAAGGTCAGGTCCAGGCAGAGGATCCTGTCTTCCGCGTGGGAAACGATGTAGCTCATCTGCTCCACAGAAAGCCGCGGATTGATCGTGTGGCAGACCGCACCGATGCCGGAAATCGCATAGTAAAGCTCGAAATGGCGATAGCCGTTCCAGCCAAGTGTCGCAATGCGCTGTCCCGGCGTTACGCCGAGGCGCAACAGCGCCTGCGCCAGCTTGCGGGCGCGAAGGGCCGCATCCTTGTAGGTGTAGCGATGAATACCGCCTTCGACCGTGGCTGAAACGATTTCCGCGCTGCCGTGCACATCTTCCGCAAAAGTCAGGATATCGGCGATCCTGAGCGGCCGGTTCATCATCATGCCATGCATGTTATGTCTCACTCCCTGCCGCCCGCACAGTTTGAGACACCTGAGCGTCCTCCGGCGGCTGTTCCTCCTCGTTCGTGCCGCCCTCAGCTCTCTTGGGAGCCTGTCTTTCCTCCAGGACGGCAATTGCATAGTGCCAACGCTTCGCACCTTCCTGCAAGCACTTGTCGCAGCTAAAGTTTCGATGGCGGGGGAGAAATTGGAAACAGCGAGGAATTAGCCCGTCAGGACGCAACCCTGCCACCCTGCAGCAGCGCCAGCATGCCCGACAGGATCTTCACCGGCGGCGGGGGGCAGCCAGGAATGTGCAGGTCGACCGGAATGACCTCGGAGACGCCACCGACCACGGCGTAGCTGCCGGCAAAGCAACCGCCATCAAGGGCGCAGTCGCCGACGGCAACGACCCATTTGGGAGCGGGCGTGGCGTCATAGGTCCGCTTCAGCGCCTCGCGCATGTTCTTTGTCACCGGTCCGGTCACCATCAGCACATCCGCATGGCGCGGCGAGGCGACGAAGCGCAGGCCGAAACGCTCGATGTCGTAAAAGGCGTTGTTGAGCGCATGGATTTCCAGCTCGCAGCCGTTGCAGGAGCCCGCATCGACCTCGCGGATCGACAGGCTGCGCCCGAGGCTCTGCCGCGCCTGTTTCCCGAGTGTCTCGGCCAGTTCGATCATCGCCGCCTCGTCCGCCGTCGGCGGCGCTTCGGTGAGGGTCGGCTTGATCAGGCTTTCGAGCAGAAGCTTGCGCATAACGGACCTACAGATCGTGACCGGAATAGGAGCAGTTGAACGATTTGTTGCACAGCGGGAAGTCGGCAATGATGTTGCCCTCGATCACCGCTTCCAGCAGAGGCCACTGGAACCAGGACGGATCGCGCATATGGCAACGCTCGATAAGGCCGTCGCCACCGATCCTGAGCCAGACCAGAATGTCTCCCCGGAAGCCCTCCACGAGCGCAAGCCCTTCGTGGGGAACGGAAACCGCTACTGACTCTGCGAAAACAGACCCTTTCGGCATTTCTCTCAGGATCTGCTCAAGCAGCGACAGGCTCTGCTCCACCTCCCGGATGCGGATCCATACACGGGCATCCACATCGCCCGCATCCAGAACCGGCACCTCAAAGGAAAGCCGGTCATAGGGCGGATAGGTCAGCGCGCGCCTTGCATCGAAGCCCCTTCCCGAGGCCCGTCCGACGAACCCGCCGGCGCCGAACCGCCTGGCAAGAGCAGGATCCAGCCGCCCGGTGGAAACCGTCCGGTCCTGCAGGGAGGCCGTGTTGTCGTAGAGGTTGACCAGAGCCGGAAAACGCTGGCGGATTTCGGCAAGTGCCGCCCGGATCGCAGCGATCCCATCGTTATCCAGGTCAGCGACGACACCGCCCGGAACAATCAGGTCGCGCATCAGCCGGTGGCCGAAGGCGGCATCGGAGGCGCGCAGGACCCGTTCGCGGAGCACGCCGCAATGGGCGAGCATCAGCGCGAAGGCGGCGTCGTTGCAGATCGCACCAATATCGCCCAGATGATTGGCCAGCCGTTCCAGTTCCGCCATCAGCGCCCGCAGCCAGACCGCGCGCTCCGGCACATCCATATTCAGCGCGTCTTCGACAGCGCGCGCGAAGGCAAGCCCATAGGCGACCGTACTGTCGCCGGAGGTTCGTGCAGCGAGGCGGGCGGCCTCGGCAGGGTTCTTGCCAGCCATCAGCCCCTCGATCCCCTTGTGCACGTAGCCGAGCCGTTCCTCCAAGCGGACCACCGCCTCGCCGTTGCCGGTGAAGCGGAAATGGCCAGGCTCGATGATGCCGGCGTGGACCGGCCCAACCGGAACCTGATGCAGTCCCTCGCCTTCGACGGGAAGGAAACCGTAAACGTCGCCCTCGCCCGCGTCCGGCACCGCCTTTCCAAGCGGCTGACGCACACCCCAGCGGCCATGGTCGAGCCAGTGGCGTGCATCCGGGCAATCGCGCGGCACAAGGCCGAACAGGTCCCGTGCGGCCCGCTCCGGCCTTTGCGCGGCCGCGTGGTATTGGCCGACGGAAGGATAGCTGCCGTTCGGACAGGCAAGCGCGAGGACGGCGATCTCGCGCGTTGCCTCGTCGAGCACTGCCATGCGGATCTTGTCCATGTCGCCCCACAGGCCGAGCAGGACGGCCGTCTCACCGCCAAGTGCCTCGGCCACCTGCGTCCACTCGGCCTCGCTGGCCTTATGGCTCCGCCAGATATCACCGGCACCCGCTTCACCGGTTTTGAGGATCGAGGTCCAGAAGGCTGTCATGATCGGCTGTCCCCCTCCCTCACCCAAGTATGCCGGCAATGTGCTGGAACCAGCCCACCAGTGCCGGTGGCAGATAGAGGCCCGCGACCAGCACCAGCGCCAGATGGGCAAAGAGCGGCACGTAGGAGGCCTGGGCCGGTGCCGTGCTGCCCGTCGGTTCGCCGAAGGCAATGCCGGTGATACGCAGAAGCAGCGCACCGAAGGCCACCAGCAGCCCGAAGACCAGCGGAACGGCCAGGAGCGGCTGGACCGCGAAGGTCGAGCTCACGATCAGGAATTCGCTCATGAAGATGCCCATCGGCGGCAGACCCGCGATGGCCACCACCCCGACCAGTAGGCCCCAGCCGAGCGCCGGATGGGTTTCGGTCAGGCCGCGAAGCTCGGAAATCCGCTGCGTGCCCTTGATCTGGGCCACATGGCCAACCGCATAGAAGATCGCCGACTTTGTCAGGCTGTGCATCACCATGTGCAGGAGCCCGGCGAAATTGGCGAGCGGCCCGCCGAGACCAAAGGCGAAGACGATGATGCCCATGTGTTCGATGGAGGAATAGGCGAACAGCCGTTTGATGTCCTGCCGCCGGTAGAGCATGAAGGCGGCAAAAATCAGCGACAGCAGTCCCATCGTCATCATCAGGGGACCGGGGCTGATGGCGTCCGGATTGGCTGCGAGCAGGATCTTGAACCGAAGCACCGCATAAAGCGCGACGTTCAGGAGCAGGCCGGACAGCACAGCGGAAATCGGTGTCGGCCCTTCCGCGTGGGCGTCGGGTAACCAGGCATGGAGTGGCGCGAGGCCGACCTTGGTGCCGTAGCCCAGCATCAGGAAGATAAAGGCAAGATTGAGCAGGGCCGGATCGAAGACGGCGGCGTGTTCCACCAGCAGGGTCCAGATCATGGCGTCTTCGCCCTCGCCGATATGAGGGCGCGCGGCCAGATAGACGAGGATCGTGCCGAACAGGGCAAAGGCGATGCCGACGCTGCCGAGCAGGAAATATTTCCACGCCGCTTCCAGCGCCTCATGGGTGCGGTAGATGCCGACCATCATCACCGTGGTCAGCGTGGCCAGCTCCACCGCCACCCACATCAGGCCGATGTTGTTGGCCACGAATGCCAGGTTCATGCCGAACATCATGACTTGGTACATGGCGTGGTAGAAGCGCAGGTTGGCCGTCGTCAGCCGCCCGGTCTCCAGTTCGTGGGCGATATAGCTGGCGCTGAACAGGCTGGCGGTGAAGCCGACGAAGGTGTTCAGCACGATGAAGACGATGTTGAGATCGTCGACGAACAGATAGGATCCGGTTTCCGGCCGCTTCGTGACGAACAGCGCCAGAGCCGCGAGCAGCGTCAGCAGGCTGGCAAGTACGTTGAGCCGCGCCGCGATCCGGTAGCCCGGCAGCGCGGCGAGGACCGCAGCGGCGGCGACCGGAATGACGAGAACGGCAATCTCGGGCTGGAACGGAAGGGCGATCATCGGCGCTCTCCCCTGAAACTGTCCAGCGCGCCGACATCCACCGTGTCGAACCGCTCGCGGATGCGGAACAGGAAGATGCCAATGACGATGAAGGCGATGACGATGGAAAAGGCGACGCTGATCTCGACCACCAGCGGCATGCCGCGCGCACCGGTCGCCGCCAGGATCAGGCCGTTTTCAAGGGACATGAAACCGATCACCTGACTGACCGCATTGCGGCGCGTGACCATGACCAGCAGGCCGAGCAGCAGCACCGACAGGGCAAAGGCGAGATCCTCGCGCGCCAGCGGGTCGGCCTCCGGCGTGATGCGCAGGATCACCACCATGGACAGCGCCACGAGGCCCATGCCGGCGAGCATGGTCGGGCCGATGCCGACGACGGTCTCGATGTCGCGGTGAATGCCCAGCCGACGCACGATCCGGTGCAGCACCAGCGGAATGACCACCGCCTTGAAGCCGAGCGCGATCGCGGCGGTAACATAAAGATGCGGCGCATGCTGGACCTGTGCCTGCCAGGCGACCGACAGTGTCAGGACCAGGGCGTGCAGCGCATAGACGTTGATCAGGGCGGAGAGCCGGTCCTGATAGAGCATCATGAAACTGACGAGAACCAGCCCGCCGGCCAGGAGATGCGCGATATCGAAACTTAAACTGGTCATCGCTAGAGGCTCCTCGAAACGAACAGCAGCAGCGTGCCCAGAAGGCCGAGCATGAGCGCAGCACCAAGGAAATCCGGCACGCGGAAGACGCGCATCTTCGCGATGCTGGTTTCGAACACGGCGAGCAGAACCGCGCCGATGCCGATCTTGGCCACATAGGCCACCGCACCGATCAGATAGTCCGCAACGCCCGCGCCGGGCGCGGCAATGCCCCAGGGGATGAAAATGCAGCCGATCAGCGACAGGTAGAGCACCAGTTTCAGCGAGGACGCGAACTCGATCATCGCCAGATGACGCCCGGAGTATTCCAGCACCATCGCTTCGTGCACCATGGTCAGTTCCAGGTGGGTCGCCGGGTTGTCGACCGGGATGCGGGCGTTTTCGGCAATCGCCACCATGATCAGCGCGACCAGGGCCATGCCGAGCGAAACGCGCAGGCCGACCTCCGGCGAACTCATCATCGCGGCAACGGTGGAAAGCTGGGTCGAACCGGCAACGAGCGCCAGGGAGAAGACCGTCAGCAGCATGGCCGGTTCGGCAAGCGAAGCAATCATCATCTCCCGGCTGGAACCGATGCCGCCGAAGCTGGTGCCGATATCCATGCCGGCAAGCGCGAGAAAGAACCGGCCGAAACCGAGCAGCGCGATGATGGCGATGAGATCGGCGGTCCAGCTGAACAGCAGACCGCCGCCGAAGGTCGGCACAAGCGCCGCCGCGACCCAGGTCGAGGCGAAGACCAGATAGGGCACGACGCGGAACAGCCACGAGGCGTTTTCCGCAAGCACGGCCTCCTTGCGCAATAGCCGGATCAGATCGCGGTAGGGCTGGATGACGGACGCACCCTGGCGACGGGTGAGCCGCGCCTTGATCTTGCGCACGAAGCCCGTCAGCAGCGGCGCCAGCAGCAGCACCACGGCCATCTGGAGACCCTGAATGAGGAGCGCGCGGATCAGGTCCATAGGGCAAGCACCAGAAGGAGAGAGACCAGGGCGAGGAAGACGAGGCTCAGGTATTGCCGGATGGTGAGGAACTGCAGGCGGTTGAGCCTTACCGCGGTATAGGCAATCCCGCCGGAGATCGGCGTGTAGATCCAGTCCCAGGCCAGATCGCGCACCTCCACGGTCAGCCGCGCGGCGCGCAGATCGCCCGGCGGCGGCATGTCGACTGTTTCCCGCGCCCGGAACACCAGCGTGCCGAACACACGGCGGACCGGCTGGGCGAAGCTGCTCGCCGAATACTGCGTCTGCGGCCGGGGATCGGGGAACCCGCAGTCCCATGCGGCACTGCGCCGGATTCTGCGGGAAGCGAGATTATGGACAGTGAAGGCCGCGCCCCAGCCGGCAATCGCAATAAAGAAGAAGACGAGCAGGCCGTTATAGGAACTGCGAGCTTCCGCGATCGGTGCGATCGTCAGCCAGGGCAGATGCGCCTGCGAGGGAAGACTGCTGCCCACGAACGCTCGCGCGACCGGCGACAGCGCGTCGATGACGAAACCGGGCAGGACGCCGACGGCAAGGCACAGGGCCGCGAGCACGAACATCGCCGACAAGGAGAACCGGTCAACCTCATGGGCCCGGCCTGCGGCGTCGGAACGGGCCCGGCCCAGGAAGCTAATGCCGAAGGCCCGGACGAAACAGGCCGCTGCGAGCGCCGCCGACAGGGCGAGCAGTCCGCCGACGGCGGGCACAATGATCTTGAGCCCCCATTGGGGCAGTTCCGGGCTTTGCAGGATTGCCTGGAAGGTCAGCCATTCCGACACGAAGCCGTTCAAGGGCGGCAGGGCGGAAATCGCCACGCAGCCGACCAGGAAGGCGAAGCTCGTATAGGGCATGCGGTGGATCAGCCCGCCGAGCTTTTCCATGTCCCGCTCGCCGGTGGCGTTGATCACCGCCCCTGCCCCGAAGAACAGCAGGCTCTTGAAGATCGAATGGTTGAGGATGTGGAACAGGGCCGCGGTGAAGGCAAGTGCCGCCGCCAGGCCCATTCCGCCGGAGCGGAAGGCAAGCGCCAGCCCGAGGCTGACGAAGATCACGCCGATATTCTCGATGGTCGAACAGGCAAGCAGCCGCTTCAGGTCCGTTTCCATCAGCGCGTAGAGGATGCCGAGGGTCGCCGTGATCCCGCCGAGCATGATCAGCACCGCGCTCGACCACCAGGCGGGTTCACCCATAAGATCGAACACCACGCGGATAAAGCCGTAGATCGCCACCTTGGTCATAACGCCGCTCATCAGCGCAGAGACGTGGCTGGGTGCCGCCGGGTGAGCAAGCGGCAGCCAGACATGCAGCGGCACCAGCCCCGCCTTGGACCCGGCGCCCAGCAGCATCAGGATGAAGACAATGGCGACCACCAGTGGTCCGTGCGGCATGGCGCGGATGGTGTCGAACCCGTAGCCGCCGGCAGGTCCCGCCAGCAGGCCGAAGGCAAGCAGCAGCGACAGGGTGCCGAAGCTTGCCATGACCAGATAGATGAAACCGGCGCGCAGGCTGGCCTCGGACCGGTGGTGCGACACGACCAGCGCCCAGGAGGCAAGCGACATGAACTCCCAGGAAAGCAGGAAGGCAAAGGCGTCATCTGCCAACACGACCAGGTTCATGCCGGCGAGAAAGGAGGCGAAGAATGGCAGCACACGATGCGGAGCCTCTTCGTGGCGGCCATAACCAAGGGCGTAGAGGCTGGCCATGGCGCCACCGAAATTGACGACCAGGAGAAAAAGAGCCGACAGGGCGTCGAGCTTGAAACTGGCGCCGATCCACGGCAGCCCGATCGGCAGGGTTGTCTTCAAAACGATGCCGGGCGCCGCAATCAGGTGGAGCGCCAGCATGACCAGCATGCCGGCAGAGACAATCAGCGTCGCCGTATAGACCAGATTGCTTGCGGCCGCCGAGCGGCCCAGAACGACGGCAGCGACCGCCACGGCCAAAAGGGCCGCAACGCCCCACAGAAAGAAGGAGACGTCAATCGTCGCCATGCCCTTCTCCCGAACCGTTCCCGGTCGCCGAAGCCGTCGCCGGATCGAAATCCGGCTTCAGACGGACGCCGCGACCGCCCTTGTCGCTGACAGTCCCCTCCCCGATCAGCTCGACACCGGCCTTTTCGAGACCCGCAATCAGCTTCATCAGCGAATCCACGTTGCCGCGAATGACAGATTCGCTTGCTTCCATGCGCTGAATGGTCGGCACCGACAGATTGGACAATTCAGCGAGCGTCCGCTGATCAATGCCGAGAAGCGCACGTGCGGCGCGCAATTGAGAAGCCGTGATCACTCGTATGCCTCTGATCGAGTATGAAACCTGACTATTAAGGCTACCAATATAGCTTCAAAAGGATATTGGTCAATAAGTGATGTTTCATACATCATTTTTAATGGTCAGAACAAAAACACCCGGATGGTTCTCACCATCCGGGTGTCTTCAAATGCGTCTCATCTATCGGGTCAGATCGGTCCGTCCGATCCCGGCATGCTCAGGCCTGAGCCCGGACCCGGTTGCGCAGGATGCCGATGCCTTCGACCTCCAGTTCGACCACATCGCCGTCTTGCAGGAATTCGAACCGCTCCAGCCCGCAACCGTCATTGACCGTGCCGGAACCGATAATTTCGCCCGGATGGAGGGTTTCGTCCTCGGAAATGAAGGCGATCATGTCGTCGAAGCCGTGGAGCATCGGCGCCATGGTGGTGTCGGTGACCACCCGGCCGTTGATCCGCGCCACGGTTTTCAAGCATCTCGGATCGGGGATCTCGTCGCGGGTGACGATGACCGGGCCGAAGGCATTGCCAGCATCGAAGCTCTTGCCTTTGGCCGGGCCGAGCCAGCCGGCCATTTCCCGGATCTGTGCGTCGCGGGCGGAGAAATCGTTGAAGATCGTGTAGCCGAAGACGTGGTCGAAAGCGTTTTCGCGCGCAATGTTCTTGCCGCCCTTGCCGATGACGGCAGCGACTTCGAGCTCATAGTCCATGTAACGGGAATAGCGCGGCCACAGGACCTCGTCCTCCGGACCCGCAACCGAGAACCGGTTGGTGATGTAGAAGATCGGCTGTTTGCGATAGATCTCGCTGACCTCCCCTTCCGCCGGGCCCGGATCGGGCTCACCCGCCAGTTCGGCCAAAAGGCGCTGCATACCGTTCGGAGCATTGGCGATATGGCGCGGAAAGGTCGAGGCGTCCCGGATCTGTGCCGGGCACGGCAGGGGTGCCAGCAGTCGCGCAGAATCCGGCGCCATCGCCGCCGCTGCATGTTCCGCGGCGCGGGCCGCTTCGAGCCCCGCCTCCCCCGCCTCGATCAGCGCCTGCATGGAGGCCAGTATCGGATCGCCGGTGGCGGTGAGATCGACCATGCCGCCAGGCGTCACCGCACCAAGACGCGGGCCATTGCCGGCGTCGAATGTCGCAAGTTTCATCTCAATGTCCTCAATCGCGAATGAGCGCCACGGGGCGGCACCAGCCTGCGGACGCGGCCTTGATCTTCACCGGAAAGCACATGACCTCGAAGCCGGTTCCGGGAAGCTGCTCCAGGTTGGCGAGCTTCTCGATATGGCAGTAGCCGCGCACCATGCCCGCCCGGTGACCTTCCCAGATGAGGTCCGCATCGCCGGTCTCGGCGACCTTCTGGGCGGTGTAGACGAACGGCGCGTCCCAGCTCCAGGCATCGGTCCCGGTCACCCTCACGCCACGCTCGGTCAGATAAAGCGTCGCCTCCCGGCCCATGCCGCAGCCGCTCGGCACATACTCCGGCGTGCCGTAGACAGCAGACGCCGCCGTATTGACCAGGACGATATCTCCGGGCTTCAACTCGTGGCCGATCCGGTCGAGTTCGGCTTCCACTTCCTTCGCGCTAACCACATGGCCGTCGGGCCGATTGCGGAAATCGAGCTTCACCCCCGGTCCCATGCACCATTCCAACGGCACCTCGTCGATTGTGATTGCCCGTTTTCCGCCGTCCATGGTGGAATGATAGTGATAAGGCGCGTCCAGATGGGTGCCGTTGTGGGTGCTGATGGTGACACGCTCCACGGCCCAGCCCTCGCCGCCTGGAAGCCGGTCCGGCGTCACGCCGGGAAAGAATTTCAGCATCTCCCCGGCCGTGTCCTTATGGCCGAAATATTCGATACTCGGCGCCAGGCCCGGCGGGTCGGCGTAGGTGGTGTTTTCCAGGGGACGGGCGAGATCAATCAACCGCATATCAGGAACCTTTCAAATTAACGGCCAACAATGGCCAGCACGATTTCGGGAAACAGGATCACCAGGGTCAGGACCGCGGCCATGATGGCGGCAAAGGGTGCCGCCCCCTTGAAGACTTCCGCCAGTGTGACGCCGGTGTCCCGCAGGGTGGACTGCACCACGAAGACCGACAGGCCGAGCGGCGGGGTCAACAGCCCGATCTCCACCGAGATCACGGTCACCAGCCCGAAATGCACCGGATCGATGCCGAGCTGCTGGGTGATCGGATAGGCGAGCGGCACGGTGATCAGCATGATCGACGAGCTGTCGAGCACGGTTCCCATGGCCGTCAGCAACACGGCGAAGGCAAACAGAAAGCCGATCGGGCCGACACCGGTGGAAACCGCCCAGTTGGTGATGGCTGCCGGCAGCCCGGAAAAACCGAGCATGCGGCCGTAGATCGACGCGCCGATGATGAGGAAGCAAACCGCGGCCGTCACGTGGCCCGTCTGCTGCGCGATCTTCCAGCTTGCCTTCAAACCGATCCGGCGCATGCCCATACCGATGACGAGGGCTGCGGCGGCGCCCACCGCGCCTGCCTCTGTGGGTGTGAACACGCCCATGTAGATGCCGGCCAGAACGACGAAAGCGAGTGCCGCAACCGGCAGGATCAGCCAGGTGGGCGTGTGCTCTTCCTCAGGCGTCTCCTCTACCTGCTGCGAACCGAACAGATCCGGGCGCAGCCAGCCGAGAGCGGACAGATAGACGATATAGGCAAGCGTCAGCAGCAGACCCGGGCCGATACCACCGAGGAACAGGTCGCCCACCGAGCTGTCGGTCAGGATGGCGAACAGGATCAGAAGCAGCGACGGCGGGATCAGCATGCCGAGCACAGACGACCCGGCAACGACGCCCACGGCCACCGACCGATTGGTGCCGGCACGGACCATTTCGGGCACCGCGACCCGGCTGAAGACGGCGGCCGATGCAATCGAAATTCCGGTGATCGCCGCAAAGATCGCGTTGGAAATCACCGTGGCGACACCCAGCCCGCCCCGCCAGCGGCGAAGCCCGCGCGCAACGATGGTGAACGTGTCCCGGCCAAGTCCTGCCTCGGCGACGGCAAGTCCCATCAGCACGAACAGCGGCACGACGCCAAACGTGTAGTCGGCGATACTGTCTGTCGCGGCGAGCGCCACGAAATTGAAGGCCAGCACCAGCTTGCCCGTAATCGCCCAGACACCGAGCAGGGAAATCCCGGCAAGAGCGATGGCGACATGCACGCCGGCGTAGATCGTGACGGCAATGCCCACGAGGGACAGAAGCCCGACATGGATCGGATCCATTAATGCCCCCGCTGCGTGCGTTTTGCGGCCCTGACCGCCTCCAGCGCGAAAGACAGCGCCAGCAGCAGGGAGCCGATGGTGACGATCACCAGGAATGGCCAGACCGGCATCTGGAAATGCCCGGCGATACCTTCCATTTCATCGCGCCGGAACGCGCGTACAGCCTTCGGCCAGACCGCCCAGGCCAGCGCCAGACTCATGGCGACGCCGCAAAGCTGGGCGCCAAGATCCATGGCCGCACCCAGGCGCGGGCGGCGTTCGGACACCAGCCCGAGAATGCCGTCGGAGCGGATCATCTCGCCGCGCCGATGGGTATGGGAAATCTGCAGAAAGACGATGCCGACGATGGAAAACTTCACCATCTCGGGGACACCGGCAATCGGGTGCAGGAACAGGTTACGGCCGAGCACATCGCCAAGGATCAGCACCATGATCACGAGGATCCAGGCTGTGGCGGTGACATTCGCCGCCGCCATCACCCCGTCCGCAAGCCGGGTCAACCGGCCGGGCGTTTCCTGCCCGGCCTTTTCTTCAGTTGGGACCCGTCCGGCCATTACTCGGCGGCCCAGTCGCGCGGCAGCTTCACGCCGGCCTCATGCAGCCGGGTGATGTAGGTCTTGACCACTTCGGTGCCCGGAAGACCCTTGGCGTCCAGATCCTTGGCCCAGTTCGCCGCGATCGGCGGCAGTGCCTTGGCCCATGCGTCGCGTTCAGCTTCCGGCAGTTCGGAGATCTTCGCCCCGCCCTCTTCCATCTTTTTGAAGGCGGCGGCAACCCGCTGCTCCAGACCGCTGCGATAGGCGGTGGCGAAGGCCTGTACCCCGGCCTTCAGCGCGTCCTGGACTTGCCTAGGCTGCTCGTCGAACCAGCTCTTCTTCGCCACCAGTCCACCGGCATATTGCGCGCCGAAATGGGTGCGGGTGACATAAGGCGCCACTTCCTGCAGCTTGGCGGCGGCCGCTGCCGTCGGGAACACGATCACCCCTTCGGCAACGCCGGTCTGAATGTCGTTGTAATAAGTGGTCAGGTTACCGGCGACACCGACGGCACCGGTGTTTTCCAGCCAGTTCACGGCCGGTCCGGGTGCATTGATCTTGCGGCCCTTCAGATCGGCGAGGCTATTGACCGGGAACGTGGTCATCAGCAGATAATCTTCCAGACCGAAGCCTCCGCCGAGATATTCAAGATCCAGATCCTCCCAGAGCTTGCGCATCGCCGGGATTGTTTGTTTTGAGCGATGTTATGATGGGACTGGTCTCCC
>SWCE01004024.1_pt1 | contig 42743 bp, 42 predicted proteins | sample 4690061 | NCBI WGS metagenome assembly SWCE01 (sample SAMN10267279, study PRJNA491770) | bioreactor metagenome | isolation source: DHS bioreactor inoculated with subseafloor sediment | place: Japan: off Shimokita Peninsula | collected 2012-10
GTATCAGCGACTGCATTCATACTTCCAAATGCACCCTCCAGTAAGGCACCATAGGCAACCAGGGGATTCGCCCCCAAAAGAATCAACATCACTGCTCCCACAGCCAGGGCTGCCAGTGTAGCAATCAAAGGTAATAAGGCATCAAAGATAGAACTCCAACTAATTCGCATTCGTTATCCTTTCCTCCTTTCAGGAGAAACAGCTTACGATTTTTTCATGTGGTTGCTAACTTCTACCAATTCTCCAATAATATAATTTTACGCTAAAAAGACCAATAAATAATTTCCCCGGTCAGAAAATTTCTGTTGAGTGATCTCGTTCTATTCGATTGTATAAACTATTTGAGAATTTTATCATCGACCTGATCCATACGGATACGAGAGTGGTGGGTGCCATGTTTGATTGTCATATTGCAGTTGTCTGACAATTAATTGTCTAACAATGTTTTAACATATTTGTCTAACAATTGCAAGTCCTAATTTTACTGTATTTTGTGTATTTCGTGTTTTTAAAATTTTTGCTTTGCCACGTCCGACTGTGACAAAGGTATCTCTGAAATTGATTATTCATAATCCGACCATCGCATGCAATTGCATCGGATGAGTTTTTACGGTATCTTTAATGTATGTCACCCAGTATTCAGGAAGCAATTCAGGTTTTTAAAAGCAATGTGCAGTTCGAGAACGAAAATACGCGCCGGCTCTATTTTCGTGGGCTGGATGCCTTTTTTGAATACCTGCAGGACAATCAATTGGACAACATGAAAACCACCCAATTGAAAAAAAATGTGGTGGTGGAATTTGGCGGTTGGATGAAGGACACCCGCGCATATGCCATCCCCACCCGGCGATTGTATATCTCGGTGCTGCGAGCCGCCTTGCGGTTCTGGCGCGCGAATTACAGCGGTTGGATTCAGTTCACCCGCGAAGAAGAACAGGAAGCCAGCCGTACCTCTTTGATTGGGAATCCCGAAGAACAGACCTCGCGGCATGAACGCTTGCCGGAAGATTTTGGCAACCACATGCTGACCACCGTCATGAAACTGACACTCCCCAAAAAACAACTGGATAAATTGGAAGTATTACGCAAACGTACCCTGGTGGTCTTATTGCGTGCAACTGCCCTACGCATTGGTGATCTTTGTCAATTAACCAGGCAACACGTGGACGACGCGCGTGTTCAGAATGGACGCCTCGAAATCCGCATGGAAAAGACGGGGCGGATTGCCCATTGCCGTCTGGGGCCCGATACTTTAGAGATAGTAGAAGAATATCTGACAGCCCGCGATGATCATTCCCCATGGGTTTTCATTCAACATGGCAAGAGCAATCGTCGACGGCACAATTCATCCGCATTCTTCAAAAACGCCAAACGCGGGTACGGCGCCCGTTTGTCCAGCACCTCTGCCTGGCGGATTGTCCAGGAAGTGGCAGCGCTGGCGGGTCTGGACCGCGAGAAATACTTCACCAGTCCACATGCCTTCCGGCACTGGCATGCCAAAACACTGATCGAAAATGGAGTCTCTCTGGAAAATATTCAGGCAGTCTTAGGGCATTCCACCCCGGCCACCACCCGCATCATCTATGCTCCTGAGCCCGATAAACGCCAGATTGATCAGATTGAACAAACCCTTCAAAAAATTAACAAATATCGTGAAGTTGATGATGTCTGATAAAATAGTCAGAGAGAGAATATGGCCATACCAGATTTACCCAGTTTTGTTCAAGAAAATTATGAAATTCATGATCTAAGGCATGCTTCTGCCATTCTGTTCAAAGATTTTCCCAACGAATGGGAAGATATTATCGAGGTTTTATCGAATTTTCGCCTTCGTAAAAGTTGGATTATAAAAGCAGGCGGAAGAAAATCTTCAATTGCTCAATCCATCGATGATGCTTTTTATGCAAAAGGTTGGGTTGAAAAAAAATTTGAAACTGCCATAACAGTCGACGGTGATTCCAGGGAATCCCCTACCCACGCTGTGGATTATTTTAAGAATCGAATCGCCGTTGAAGTGGAGTGGAATAACAAAAATCCTTTCTATGATCGTGACCTGAATAATTTTCGGATGCTTTTTGACTTAAAAGTTATCAGCGTCGGTATTATCATTACGCGATGTGATGAATTACAGGATATTTTCAATGAATTAGGCAGAGGTTCCTCTTTTGGAGCATCCACCACCCACATGAGCAAATTGTCACCCTTATTAAATGGTGGTGCTGGTGGAGGATGCCCAATACTCGTATTTGGAATTTCAAAAGGTTTATATATAGATGAATGATCATTATGAAAGTTTATTAAATTTAGGAAAATTTGGGACCATTTTGGCAGATCCACCCTGGAAATTCCAGAATAGAACCGGCAAAATGGCTCCAGAGCATAAAAGGCTTTATCGTTACGAAACAATGTCAAATGAAGACATCATATCAATGCCTGTTAAAGAAGTCGCGTTGGACCAAAGTCACTTATATTTATGGGTGCCCAATGCATTGGTGGAAACCGGATTGCAGGTAATGAAAGCCTGGGGCTTTGAATACAAAACCATGTTGATCTGGTACAAAATCCGAAAAGACGGCGGGCCTGATCGCAGAGGCGTAGGTTTCTATTTTCGGAATGTAACTGAAATAATTTTATTCGGTGTGCGTGGAAGTTTAAGAACTGGCAAGCCGGGCCGCAGTCAGGAAAATATTATCCTTTCACAAAAACGTGGTCATTCTAGAAAACCAGATGAAATTTTCCCGATCATTGAAGGCTGCAGTCCTGGGCCATACTTGGAATTGTTTGCCCGTCAAAAGCGCGCAGGCTGGGAAGTTTGGGGTAACGAGACCGATAAATTTGACGAAGATTTGCAGATATATTCGAGTATTTTTAAGAAGGATCCTCAACCAGCATTATTTGAGAAAAAAGACAAATTCGAAGATACCATGTAGGGTTTTGTTATGCGTGTGTCAAAAAAGGCAGAGATCATTTTTTTGGTAGTGGTTGGGGGAATTTTGATCCTGAGCCTGAGCACACTGGTGACCACCATCACGGTCAGTAATGCACCCGCTACCCCGACAGCCACCCTGACCTCATCTCCCACAGCCACTCTGACCTACACATCCACTCAAATCCCATCGCGTACGGTCACACCTACCTATACCTCCACAACTACCTTCACCCCCACCCGCACTGAGACCATAACACCAACCCCCAGCCAGACGCCCATCCCCTCCAATACCCCGACCGCATTTATTTTTGACCAGGGCATATTCGAGCGTGCATTTGTAGTAGATCAGGTTATTCCGGGTATCCTTAACCGCATGCAGGTCGCGGATGACGGCAGTTTCTGGTTTGCCTCACCCTATGCAGTCGGACGCTATGAGCCTGAAACGAAGAAATATTCGCAGGTGAACCTGGATGATCCTGTTATCGGGCTGACCCGCGATGGGAAAGCCTGGATTTTGCCGGATGCCGGTACCCCTTTACAGGTCTGGGATGGAAGTGGTTTCACCTACTACGATCAGACCAACAGCTGGTTGGTTACCCAGGGGTATGGAGCTCCTTCTCCACTCGACCCGGCTCTCTCCAGTGATTATGCCGGGAATGTCTGGCTAACCACCAATTACGACGTTCGCCGTCTACTGGGCAGCCAGTGGCATATCTTTCTACCTCAGCAAATGGGGATTGAACTTCCCAATCGAAAAACCATGGCTACCTCCTTTCTTGTGGCGCATTCCCAAATCAGCCCTCTCACCTGGGTAGGAAGCTGTAACTGGCTTGAGAACAAACGCACGGATGGCGATAGTGTCCGTCAATTCGATGGGACCCAATGGTCAACGGTGGATCTCCCGGCTGAAGATGGCTGTGTGACAGCTATGGCGGCCGATCAATCCGGCTTCTTGTGGGTTGGGATGGATGGACAATTGTGGCGCTATGATGAAAAGTTGGAAACCTGGCGTGAGTTCACACCCCCTGCCCTGGACCCGCTGAAATATGCCGGTTTCAGCAATGGAGCGGTATTGGAGATCACCGTCGCCCCGGATAAAAGTGTTTGGCTGCTGAATGAACTTTGTGGCAGTGCCGGTTGCCAGACCCGCCAGGTGCGTTATCGCATCCAAAATGGGATGTGGACATCGATTCGGGATAGCAGTCAGATCAGCCCGCCGCTGCTATTATTTGATGGCCAAAGCGTTGCCTGGTCACTCGAGCAAAATGAAATCAGCCGGCTGGAAAATGGTGTATTCAAGCCCGTCGCCTGGATGGACTGGAAGCTAGCCAGCGTCGATACCCAGGGAACCGTCTGGGTGATGACCGGCGAACTGAATGCCGAAATGATCTTATGGAAGTATGAGCCGTAGAAAGGGTATAGTTGACAGTCTACAGTTGATAGTTTAAAGGGGAAAGATCTGGACTGGGATTATTATATTAACTTTTGCATCATCTTTAATGGACAAAAAGCGCTCTGATGGTTCTCTCATACACGGAGCAATTGATGCAAGAATCCCTTTTCCTCATCCACCCGGGGAAGGTCACGGACCATTCCCTTACGAGCTTTCACACCGTTCAATCACCCTCGAGTCCAAGCCATTAATGGCACATTTCCCCGCACATCGCCACGGATTAAAATCCGTGTCTCTCAGATTCAACATCCATCCCTATGAACCTGTTTCAACAGGTTTGAATCCCTCTAGCCTGTGGTTTGAACCACAGGTGGCATGGTGCAGACACACTCATCCCCATTCCACCACCCGGGTAAGGTCACGGACCCTTCCCTTACGAGCCTTCCGACCGTTCATTCAACCTCGAGTCCAAGCCATCAATGGCATGTTTCCCCGCACATCGCCACGGATTAAAATCCGTGTCTCTCAGATTCAAACCGATTAAAATCGGTTAATCAACCCATCCCGATGAACCTGTTTCAACAGGTTTGAATCCCGCTAGCCTGTGGTTTGAACCACAGGTGGCATGGTGCAGACACACCCATCCCCATTCCACCACCCGGGGAAGGTCACGGACCGTTCCCCTACGAGCTGTCCGACCGTTCAATCACCCTCGAGTCCAAGCCATCAATGGCATGTTTCCCCACACACCGCCACGGATTAAAATCCGTGTCTCTCAGATTCAAACCGATTAAAATCGGTTAATTCATCCATCCCTCTCTTGTATTGCAGTCCAGACCTCCTTCCGAGAGAGTGCAATGCACTCCGGGCAGATTGATAACCAATCTATTTTTTCAGGATTTGGGGTAACTCTTTGATCCCCAAGGGCAGTGCTTTTTTTCTTTTAAAGTAATATCAACCACCACATATGGGGGGTGAATTGCCATTTTCCCCACATACCCCAATTAATGGTAGTAAATACTCCTTCATTATGGGAAGAAATAACTTAAGCAAACGAGTCAACAATTCCGGATAACAGACGGGCAGCCAGCACACCATTCTGCTCGACTTCATAGCCCCCTTCATGCACAATTGTGATTGGTATGTTCAATTGGCCAATGCATTCCCCAATCTCGCCATACATTGCATCTGATAAATTAAAAAACGTGGTTGGATCAGCCCAGCAGGTATCGTAGCCGGCGGAAAGCACCAGCCAGTTGGGTTGAAAATCCTGAATAGACTGAATGGCCTGTTCAAGCGCAATTCGATAGGTGAAATCGTCGCAACCTTTGGGTAGAGGAAGATTTAGATTTGCGCCTTTTGCCGCAGCACCACCCTTTTCATCCTCAAAACCAGAGAAGAAAGGATATTCATCACCGGGATCAGCATGGATTGAAACGAACAAGACCTCGGGATCATCCCAGAAAATTTCCTGGGTACCATTGCCATGGTGATAGTCTATATCCAAAATCGCGCCCCTTCCCAGGGTTTGATGGAGTTGGTCCGCGGCAATGGCTGCGTTGTTAAGATAACAATAACCACCCAGCATGTCCCTGGCGGCATGGTGCCCGGGTGGCCGGCAAAGCGCGTATGCGATCCGATTGTCCTGATGGATAATCGACTGAGCAGCACAATGAGCCAGATTGGCACTGGCGATCACCGCCTGGAATGTGTTTTTCCCGATTGGAGCATAGGTATCAAAGGCAAAGCAACCAGCCACATCCGGTGATTTCAGTAAACCCACTCGCATGCGCTGGTTCTGTGGGAAAATCCAGGGGTATAAATATAAATCATCTTGCCCCAGGATTTGCTCCTGCTGATTCGCAAACGCTGAGCTCTGGCGCAGATGTTCAAGCATTGCACGGCTATGCACCCGGGTTATTTGTTTCTCCAGTAATAACAATTCGGGTTGGATTTCGAAGGTAAATGGTAAAGCCAACAATGCATCGCGTGCACTTTCGATGCGCCGGGCTACCTCCTGGTATGGGATCTGCATTCCACGATCGTATTCGGACCGGGGTTGGTGTAAAAGATGGTCCGCTGTATAGAAGATCGGGATGCTACGGGATAGATTTGCCATTGTATCCTGGATTTCATCGGAGAGATGGTTTCACACCACCTCTCCCTTGCAACATAGATTTTCAGGCTGTCAATATCTGAGCGTCATCCAGATCATAGGATACGGTCACCTGATCGCCCACCCGAAAAATTGGCGCACGGTTGATGCCCGTATTCTGGACTCGCACGGCGGCTTTTTCTCCGCCAGGGATTTCAACGATATAGCGCGTATCGGTTCCCAGGTAGGTGACTTCCGACACGCTGGCCATCAAGTTCTCAGAGCGGCTGATGGGTGGCATCAAGGTCAGCTTCTCGGGCCGAATGGCAACCGTGACCTGATCGCCCGGGCGAACGCCGTTGGTTCGGTGGCGCACTTCCACAGGGTTGCTTCCGATCATCACTTTTACCAATTCACCCGGTACAATCTGTTCAATTTTGCCATTCAGAAAATTGGTCTCACCTACGAAATCAGCTACGAAGCGGGTGGTGGGGCGTTCATAGATATTGATGGGCGTATCCACCTGCAAAATCCTGCCCTGGCTCATGACCGCAATGCGATCTGACATGGTTAGTGCTTCTTCCTGGTCGTGGGTCACATACACAAAGGTGATGCCCACCTGTTGTTGCAAAGCCTTCAATTCCAATTGCATCGCACGCCGCAATTTGAGATCCAAGGCACCCAAAGGCTCATCCAGTAATAAAACCGCCGGTTGATTAACGAGGGCGCGCGCCAGAGCAACCCGTTGCTTTTGACCACCGGAAAGCTGCCCAGGTCGGCGCGTTTCAAGGCCGGACAGTTGCACTATCTGGAGGGATTGACTGACGCGTTGTTGAATTTCTTCCTTGCGTATGCGCTTGATCTTCAACCCGAATGCGACATTCTCAAATACGTTCAAATGCGGGAAAAGGGCATAATCCTGAAAGACCATATTCACCGGTCGGCGATAAGGCGGTACGTCATTCATGGTTTTGCCTTCGATTTTGATTTCCCCATCGGAGGGTTGAATAAACCCGGCCATCAATCGTAAAGCTGTCGTTTTGCCACATCCACTGGGACCAAGTAAGGTGAAAAATTCACCGGCGTACACGCTCAAATTGGATGGTTGTAATGCGTTAACTGTTTCCCCGCTGCGTTCGCGGAATTGTTTCGAGACACCTGAAAATTCGATGATATTTTTGTTGACCATTAATCATCCTCCGGACAGAGAACATAACCGATTTGATGCCACCAATAAGTTAATACTGCCTGCGCTTCGTGTTTTTTGGTGCGTAGGGAAAAACCTGCAAATGGGTTGGTTGCCTCACGTGAGGTCACCTGTCTATCCTGAAAACTGTTCAGGTGAAATATTTCAAAGGTACTCATAACTTATCCTCCTTGGGGGTATGGGTGGTTCCTAACCGCCGCAGCCATTCCGCCACAACCACCAGGATGGCTGAGACGATCATGATGATACTACCCATTGCCACTGCAACAGGTAGGCGGCGTGGGAACCGTAATAATGAATAAAGATAGACAGGCAGGGTGGTATCTGTGCCTGTAATTAAAGTTGTCATTGCATATTCATCGAACGATGTGGTAAATGCCGTTAGAAAAGCAGCCACCAAGGCCGGTAAACTGATTGGCAGTGTGACCCTGATGAGTGTTGTCCAATAATTTGCTCCCAGATCCATAGCTGCTTCTTCTAAATTATAGGAAAAATCTGCCAGACGCGCCATCACAATCAGAATGGTGCTGGGGATGCTGACCAATACATGTGCAGCGGCAATCAACCACATATTTAAGTCCAGGCCGAGCACCTTGCGGAAAAACACCAACATGGCCACACCCAACACAATCGACGGCATCACCAGTGGAACGCTGGCCAACCCCAGGAAAGCGTTGCGCGCCGGCATGTGGCGCTTGGTGAGAGCGATGGCAGCCAGGGAGCCCAGGAAAACGGCGATGAAGGAAGATATCACCCCTACCCAGATGCTGTTGCGGGCGGCAATTAACAGTTCGCGGGCATTCCCTAACTGGCGATACCAATCCAATGTAAACCCTTTCAATGGAAAAGCCAGAATGGTTGCATCATTGAAAGAAAACATGATCAAAATGAAAATGGGCAGATAAAGAAATATTGCCATCAGCACAAAATAAGTTGATCCCAAAATAGAGGGGCGGGCTTTATTCACTTTTCCCTCCAAAAATACCGGTTTGTTGTGCCGCTTTGGCCATAAAGATCAAAGGTAGCAGTACGATCAGCATCACGATCAGCGAAAGCGTTGCCCCCATCGGCCAATCGAGCCCACGCATAAATTGATCCCAAATGATATTGCCGATCATCAATCCATTTGGTCCGCCTACCAGCGCAGGCGTGACGTACTCTCCCACGGTGGGGATAAAGACATACAGGAATGCCGCCAGAATACCCGGGATGCTTAACGGCAAGGTTATTTTAAAGAAACCCTGCCAGGGCCTGGCACCCAGGTCAGAAGCTGCTTCCAGCAAACCTGGTTCAATCCGCAGCAGCGCTACATAAATTGGCAGGGCTGCAAATGGAATCCAGATATACACCAGCGTGATGATAACAGCGTTCACGCTGTAAAATAAGCCACTGATTGGTTCCTGAATGACACCCAGCCACAGCAGGAAGGTATTGATCAAACCATTCGAACCGAGAATGAGACGCCAGGCCAGGACGCGCAGTAAAAAGCTTGTCCAGGCCGGGATGATCATGATGGTCAACAATAGACCCTGTTTCTCACCGGCATGAAAAGCCAGATAATATGCCACCGGATAAGCCAACAAAATGGTCAGCACTGCCACAATTAATGCTATCCATAATGATTTGACCAACAAAGTTTGATAAGCCGTATTCTGCCAAAAGTCGATATAGCTGGCAAAAGTGAAAACAGAACGATCGGCTCCGAATGCTGATTTTTGAAAACTGAGCCCGATCATCGTGATCAGCGGCAACAGCAGCAAAATAACCAACCACAAGGCTGAAGGGGCAACCAGCAATGCCAATTGACTCTTGCGTGGTATTCCGGTTAATTTCTTCTCAATTCCCCCGGGCCCATCATTGATAGAAACCGGGGGTGTTAATGACGTTTCGTCTCTCATGGAGCTGCTTTGACTTCATTCCACAGATCAGAAAGTAGATCGCGGCGCTCCGCAGTCAGCGGTTGATAGAAACGGGTATTCTTCAAGACGTTGTCAAAATCGTCCAGACGCAATAACTCCGCTGCACCTTCATCAATAAATTCGTTGGCGGCAAAATTTGCAGCACCATACCAATATTCATTGGTGAAATTCGCCATGGAATGGGGGTCATTCGCAGCATTTAAAAATTCATAGGTTAAGTCTAAATTGTTGTTGTTGGGTGATATCCCATAACCACACATGCCTGCCAGGTAGCCTTCTTCAGGTTCCAGGTAAGTGACGTCGTAACCTTCGTCTACCAGCACCGACCAGGTATCCTGCCAGGCATTGGCAACAATCCAGGCATCACCGGAGGCAGATAATTCAATGGCCTGGGTGTAGTCCAACCAGTAGGTTAAGAGATTGGGTTTAAGCTCGATCAATTTTTGTTTGATCAATTCATCCTCTTGTGGGGTGGTATTGAAGGGATCAATTCCCAATGCCAGCGCGGTGGTGGCAAAGCTTACCTCGCCATTATCCCAGAGAGAGACATGCCCGGCATACATCGGATCCCACAGATCGGCCCAGGATGTGGGCATAGCGGGAACCAGGTCAGTGCGCACCAGCAGAGCCTCATAATACCAATCCCAGGGTAAGAAATAATACTGACCGTTAAATTTGCCCTGCTCCCGGAATGCTGTGGGAATATCTTCCCAGCCAGCTATGCGTGAGACATCCAGTGGTTGCACCAAACCGGCATCCACATACAGCCCCCACCAGGAGGAACAGGGATGGATGATATCTGCTTTAAAGCCTGATTGAACTTTTGCAAAGGCTTCTGCATCATCACCAAAAACAGATACATTTACAAATTCATTGATACTGTCCCCATATTTCTCGGAAAAGGGAACAAAGAACTGTGGATATTCGGTAACTTCGTAACCGGTCCACTCTAAAAGCACCAATGGCTTTTCTGGTTTGTCGATTTCCTGTGTTCCAGCCCCAGCCGAACAGCCAGCGAACAGTGTTGTAACAAACACCGTTAATAAAACCAAAGCACGAAATCGGTAAATCTTCATTGAATCTGCTAACTCCACGTTTCTATAAAGTGATGGTGCATAAAAGCAGTTGTGCCTGCTTCCTGCACCATTTTAGTGACTACTATTATATCAAAAACGAAGGCAATTTTCCTATAGAAACGCCGGAATGTCAATGGGGAAAGAGCAGGTGTTAGGGGTGAGTTTTGAGGGTTGAATATTATTCGCAAATAATCTGACTGCTTCAATTCCGAAGCGATTTTGTAATAGTGCAATCGTTGCGATTAATACATAATTGCTTGTAAACAATGAATTATCTGATTTCAATAATTCTTCCCAGCAATCAAATGCCTTGGGATGATATTGGTCATTTTTATTAAGGACTGCCAAGAATGCGGATGTATCGATAAATATTCTCATGATTAATAGATCTCAGCTAAATAATCATCATGTTTTTTAGAAAGATCAGAGGGTCCACTCAATTTTCCAGCTGCCTGCATCGCTTTTTGGCGCAAGTGTTTCTGGTCTGGATGACCTTGTTTTTGCGACATCTGATCGACACCTTGGCGAATCAATTCAGCCACCAATTTTATCCCCGCGATATTTGAACCACCCCAACTCGCTGCGGATGGCCTGCGACTTGAGTTCGGTGGCTCCCCAAATAAAGGAAGCGCCCACGATCCCTACGATGGCTGAGAGATAGTCTTTTGCGATGAGCGTCGACAAACCCACCAGTATCAATCCAAAAACAATCACATACGGCCACCAGCGATAGGTGAAGTAGCGTTCACCAAGAATTACCCATACAAAACCCACACCGATGATGATCAGGGTTAGAAACCCGATGATTAATCCAAACGTATTCATTCGGTTGGTTTCTCAGCCAGGAAATCTGAAGGATGGAGGATTGCATCGATCTCGGATGGTGTGTAAGGTGCGCCTCTTGGTTCCCGAGCCAAAATGTCAACTGTGGTCGCTGAAGGATATTGCGCCAGAATGCGCGCATGTCTGGGGTTGTGTGGATTGGCGGGTGCATGTCCAATTTTGACTCGTTTCTCCTGACGCACAAATTCCAATGCATCCCATAGGAAGGTGATGCTGATAATTCCGGAAATGGCCGAAATTGAATTGTGAGAAGCGATCCCCGCGCCGATTCCAAAGGTGATCCCCAGTCCCACACAAATCAGAATTAGCGGTAAAAGCCGATTTACCCGCGCTTCAAGTTTACGCACCAGGACATGCCCAAACCAGATGGTAAGGATGGTGGTGGTTGATGTGATTAATCCAATCGAATTCATGTTTGTCCTTCAGAAGTCTTTAGATTCTACCTCAGATTTAAGCATGTCATTGCGAAAAAGATCTCAGCTCTCAATGTTTAACGAGAATGAGAAAAAGCCAACTCAAAATAAGTTGGCTTTTCTAAAACTCTTGTGTGGTTAATTACTTTTTAACCTGAACCTGCACAACACCTTTCACGCCGGTGTTTTTCGCAAAGCCAGGGAACACTGAACTGAATCCACCTTTGGTACGGAAGGACAGAATACAGGTTTCACAGGCCATTACATCCGCCAATGGAACTTCCACTGAATACCCATCATCAGCAATCAGTACGATGGTGGTGGCTTCCGGCAGTGGTTCTGCCATGTTAAGCAAAGTAGCCAATGAGACTCCGGTGTAGGTTTCTTCAGCACCATCTGAATTGGTACCTACTGCATCCGTTGTTTCCATGGCACGGACTTCTTCTTCTGACCAGCCCATGGGGGTCTTGACCAAACCAGTGATGATCAGGGCACCTTCCACAGTGGCTTCGCCTTCACCTTGTGCTTCACGCCAGGCTGTTGAATCGGGAACAAACAATGGTGCCCCAAATTCAGCCACACCAAAGGTTGAAATCATTTCCTGGGTTTCCAAAGAAACGATCCAATCGATGAATTGATTGGCCAGCTCATTATTGATCTTGTCATTTTTATCAGGATTGACAGCAATGACACCGTAGGGATTGAAGAGCATCGCATCGCCTTCGACCATAATCTCAAGATCCAAACCTTCCAGTTTGACGGCCAGGTAAGTGGCACGATCGGTCAAGGTATAAGCTTGCTGTTCGCCAGCCATCACGAGCACAGCACCCATCCCCTGTCCAGCTGAAACATACCAGTCACCAGCGGGTTCGATGCCAACTTCTTTCCATATTGCTTTTTCTTTGACATGGGTACCAGATTCGTCACCACGGGACACAAAGGTCGCCTCTGCATCCGCCATCATCCCGAAGGCCTTCTTAATCTTTGCCACACCTTTGATGCCGGCTGGATCATCCGCAGGACCAACGACCACAAAGTCGTTATACATAACGTCTTCACGTCGAACACCGTGACCTTCATCCATGAAAGCGTCTTCCTTGGAACGGGCATGGACCAACAACACATCGGCATCACCATTCTGGCCTAATTCGATCGCTTGCCCGGTACCTACAGCAATGACATCCACCTGGACGCCGGTTTTGGCTTTAAAATCAGGCAGAATGAAATCCAACAAACCGGAGTCAGCTGTGCTGGTTGTGGTAGCCAGGATGATAGTCCCACCCATTGGTTCCTCCACCACCGGTTCGGCAGTCGGTTCCTCTACCACCGGTTTGGCGGTTGGTTCTTCTACCACAGGTACCGCAGTTGGATCCTCAACTACCGGCGCTGCGGTTGGCGTTGCCGGAGTACAGGCGCTCAGCAACAGCACCACAATAAACAATACACTCATCAACGGATATAACTTTCTCATAATTTTCTCCTTCTAAAAAATTTTCTTATATCTATTCGAAACACTCGAATAGTAGTTCAATAAACCATTTCTCCACCGACGAAAGCAATTGTGCGCGCGTCTTGGGGAGAATTGAAAAACCCAGGGTTGGAACCTATTTCAATCAACTGCCCTTCCAGCAGGAAGGCAACCCGGTGCGCCAGACGTTTGGCCTGGAAGATATTGTGCGTCACCAGGACGAGTGTGGTCCCAAACTTGCGATTTAAATCGGCAGCGATCTGCTCAATAATGGCAATATTCGCCGGATCCAGGTTGGCAGTCGGTTCATCCATCAGCAGGATATCCGGTTTCAATACCAGTGCACGTGCCAGGGCAACCCGCTGAGCCTCACCACCAGAGAGGGTGCGCGCACGCTGACGCGCTAATCCTTCCAACCCTACCATTTCAAGTGCTGACTGGATCTCTGTTTTGGCATCGCGATTGCCGCGCAATTGCAACCCAAAGGCGACATTATCCCATACACTGCGATTGAGCAATACCGGTCGCTGAAACACGGTTGTCACCCGCCGGCGCACATTCAGCGGGACTTCTGAGCCAGGCCGAAAGTTAAATCCTTCGCATTCAATCAAACCTTTCGTTGGTGGTTCCAGAAAATTAAGCATCCGTAACAAAGTGCTCTTGCCAGCCCCACTGGGGCCAACCAATGCTAAAATTTCACCACGATAAATTTCGAGGTAGTCCACCTGCAGGACGCAACGCTCATCATAATACTTGGTCAAATTTTCGATGTGGTAGAGCGTATCTGCGTTCATTCGTCAAATGCCTTTCCCTGTAAACGCAGCATGGCAACATTGGCAATAAACGATAAAGCCAGCAAGACCCCACCCAGCGCCAGCGCCAGGTCAAAATTTCCTTTGCGGGTCTCGAGCACAATGGCTGTGGTTAACACCCGCGTGCGGCCTTCAATATTGCCGCCCACCAGCATGACTGCCCCAACCTCCGAAATAATTCCTCCGAAACCAGCAATGATCGAGACCATTACCCCTACCCGCGCTTCCATCAACACAGCCCAGACCGCCTGCCGGGTGGTTGCACCCAGCGAAAGAACCTGCTGGCGCAAGTTTGGATCGACGCCCATTACTGCCGCCATGGTGAAACCTGCTACCAGCGGAAAAGAAATAATCGTCTGAGCAATGATCATCGCACCCGGTGTGAACAAATCCGGAATAAAAGACCAACCGAGAGTACCCAAAGGGCCGCTGCGTGAAAGCAGAATGTAAACAAATAAACCCACGACCACTGGCGGGAAACCCATACCAGTGTATAAGAGGGCTATAACCAATCTACGTCCTGCAAAACGGTTCAAGCCCATAAACGCACCCAGGGGAATTCCAATAACAGTGCTGAACAGAAGTGCAACACCCGAAACTTGCAGGGATAATAGAATAATTTCAGTCAGAGCTGGCAGCATAAAATTCCGTCTAATTGTAGTAAGTCAATTATACAGACAATCCGGAAAAAGTCCACAGCTGAAATGGGGTTGAGAACAAAAACGAATTTTACGATCTTATCGATCAAACTTGCGGGTATGCACAAAAAATCCCCCCGAAGCAACCGGGGGGATCATGTGACATCACAAAAAGTGTTGAAAGGATATCGAAAAATTATAGATTGTAAATCTTACCAAATTTGTTCTTGAGATAACGTACATACGCAGCCGGATCAATTTTTGAGCCAGTGACCATTTCCACCAGTTCCTGTGGTTCGTACTTGCGACCATGTACGTGAATCTTCTCGCGCAACCAGGCTAATAAAGCTTCGAACTTACCCGCGCGAATCTGGTCATCCAGGTCAGGCATGTCTTTTTGCATGACTTCCCAAAGCTGGGCGGAGATCAGATTTCCCAATGCATACGTGGAGAAGTAGCCCAGGTTGCCATAGGACCAATGTACATCCTGCAATACCCCTAATGCATCATTCGGGGGTGTCAGCCCTAGATATTCCTGCATTTTCGCATTCCACATTTCGGGCAAGTCCCTGACCAGAACCTTTCCTTCCAGCATGGCAATTTCCAATTCCAGCCGCAGCATGATGTGCAGGTTATAGGTAGCTTCATCCGCTTCCACACGGATCAAGGATGGTTCAACTTTATTGGCACCTTTATAAAACTGATCGAGCGAGACACCAGCCATTTGCGGGAAGATCTCCTGCATCCGCGGGTAGAAGTGTTCCCAGAATGGATAGGAGCGGGCGACCAGGTTTTCCCACATCCGGCTTTGGGATTCGTGTACTGCCAGTGAGGCGCCATCAGCCAGGATCGTACGGTGGTATTTGCGGGCATGCCCCAGGTGGTAAAGCGCATGACCACATTCATGGGCGGTTCCGAAGAACATGGGGTTGAAGAAATTGGGGTCTACGCGGGTGGTGATACGCACATCATCGATGCTGACTCCCATGGTGAAAGGATGCGGGGCTTTATCCTGGCGGCCGCGATCCCAATCATAGCCAAATTTGGTGATGACTTCCTCACCAAATGCCCATTGTTTTTTCTCATCAAAGGGTTGATGCAGGAAGGAATCATCCACCTGTGGTTTTTCACTGATTGCCTTGATTAATTCAACCTGTTGGGGTCTTAAATCATCGAAGATTTTTTTAACATCGGCGGTCTTCATCCCTGGCTCAAATTGGTCCAGGAGTGCATCATAAGGGTGATCAACTTCCGGGAAGAAACCTGCCAGTCGCTGGTTGAGATCCACTACCCGGGCTAAAAGTGGTTCGAAAATTTTAAAGTCTGATTTTGCACGCGCTTCAGCCCAGGCTGAGAAAGCAGCTGTGGTCACCTGCGATTGTTCTACAACAAACTCAGAGGGTAAGCGGGTGGCTTTATCATATCCCCGTTGAGCAACTTTTATCATACGCGCTTCATCCGAATCAGGATCCAGGGATTCTGCATACGGTTTGAGATCATCCAGTAAACGCCCCATTTCTTCTGAAGTTGACCACTCATGGGCGAGTCGGCTGAGAATTGCCATCTGATGGCCACGTGTCTCAGCGGCTGCCTTTGGCATATAGGTATTCTGATCCCATCCCAAAAGTGAGGCGGAAGAACTGAGATCGATAATGTCGCGTAATTTTTCTTGAAGTTGTTCAAATTTTTCCTGCATAATTACTCCTTTTTCAGATTTTTTATGGTTAATTTTCGCTTTAATTATACAGGAATCGGGATTTTAGATTCCGATTCCAATGGCCGGAGTGATATGTTGTTCATCCTGATCTGGATACTGCCCTTCTGATTCAGAGTAGACTGGCGGGCTGGATTTGCTTTTTTCATTTTCAGGTAAAGTATCCGGTTTATCCGTCAGCTTTCGATACAAGGCCAGCAAAGACCCATTCAACTCTTCCCGGCTTTTTTTGGATAAAGTTTTTGTATTCATTTCAACTCCACAAGAACTCCGCTTTTTACCAATTTTTCAAACGATAAAAACGATCGTATCGGTAAAATATTTTTTTGCGCTAAAAATAGTTTACAACATTAAATATAATTTGTCAACAGGCAATTTTTGGTAGCTGGTAGGATAAAGGCGAAAGGGGAATAAGTGGACAGTGGACAGTGGACAGTTGAAAGGGAAAAGGCAAAAGGCGAAAGGCAGAAGGCGAAAGGGGAATAAGTGGACAGTGGACAGTGGACAGTTGAAAGGAAGGGATTTGAAGTGGGATTTGCAGGATTTTGTAACGATGATTTTGATATGTATTGTCGTCAACCAAACCCCCGGTGCATTGCACTTAGGGATTAACCAGCTAAGCTGGAATGTAATATTAAGAATGAAAATCTATCATCCAGAAGTGCATTGCACCTGTGGGAGTAGTGGACAGTGGACTAGTGGACTAGTGGACAGTGGAAAGTCGAAAGGCAAACTGGTGCACTGCACTTAGGGATTAACCAAATAAGCCGGAATGGAATATGAAGAATGAAAAAACATCATTCAGAATCGGGATGAAGGGTCGGAGCACGGATCTCTTAATGGAAAACGGTGTCAATTCTCCAATCCTTCACCCACGTTTGATTCCCCCATACCCACCATCAACGGAATAAATCATAAGTGAAATTCGATCATACTAAGCCCTACGCCACCGATTCAAATCGGACGTATCGAATAAATCACAAGGTGCAACACACTTTTGGATGATGATTTTTCCGTCTGTCTTTTCCATTCCAATGAAGCTGGTTGATCCATAAGTGCAGCGCACCTTTTGGTAATCGATGAGGGTGAGAGAGTTGTCCCCCATTGGACCGGACTTATCCATGATTGTCGAATTGTTTTGGGATAAAGGATCGGAGCACGGATCTATTAATGGAAAACGGTGTCTATTCTCCGACCCTTCATCCACGTTTGATTCCCCCATATCCACCATCAACGGAATAAATCATGAGTGAAATTCGATCATACCAAGCCCTATGCCACCGATTCAAATCGGACGTATCGTATAAATCACAAGGTGCAACGCACTTCTGGATGATGAATTTTCCGTCTGTCTTTTCCATTCCAATGAAGCTGGTTGATCCTTAAGTGCAATGCACCGTGAATCTACCATCAGCCATCAGCTATGAGCTACCCTACTTCCACGGCACCCACAGGTCAACAAATTCGTGCACAGGTGTGCGGGATAAGCGCTGGGGATGCATGCATAGATCCATGATGCGTTCAGATTGGACGCTGGAAAAGCGTCGCGAAAGATGTCGCTCAAATTTTTCGACTAATAACGGGATGCCTTCCGAGCGGCGCCGGCGATGACCTAGAGGATATTCAACCACGATATTTTCTGAAGAAGTTCCATCCTGGAAGAAAACCTGCACGGCGTTGGCAATCGAACGCTTTTGCGGGTCGAGATAATCGCGGCTATATTCCGGATTCTCTACCACTGTCATCCTGTCTCGAAGCGCATCGATACGGGGATCAGCGGCGACTTTGTCTTCATAATGGTCTGCCGTTAGCTCACCAAAGATCATTCCGATGGCAGTCATGTATTGTAGGCAATGGTCTCGATCCGCTGGGTTATGCAAGGGACCCTTTTTGTCAATAATGCGCAGGGCGGACTCATGCGTGGTGATCACGATTTTGTCAATCTCATCCAGACGGTCTTTTACCTGTGGGTGCAGCTGGAAGGCTGCTTCCACAGCTGTCTGGGCATGAAATTCAGCTGGAAATGAGATTTTAAAGAGCACATTTTCCATCACGTAACTGTCTAACTCCTGAGAAAGGACCAACTCTCTTCCTTTAAAGAGAACATCCTGAAAGCCCCAGGTAGGAGCTGTGATGGCTGAGGGATAACCCATCTCACCTCGCAAGGCCATTAATGAAAGCCAGACTGCCCGGCTGGTGGCATCACCGGCAGCCCAGGACTTGCGCGAGCCGGTGTTCGGTGCATGCCGGTAGGTTCGTAAAGCCTGACCATCCACCCAGGCATTGGAGAGCGCATTAAGCAACTGTGTCCTGGTTGCACCTAAAAGTCCACTCACTACGGCTGTCGAAGCGATTTTCACGAGGATGACATGATCAAGACCCACGCGGTTAAAGCTATTTCCCAGAGCCAACACCCCTTGAATTTCGTGGGCTTTCACCATGGCAGTTAGCACATCACTCATCAGAATTGGTTCTTTGCCATTCATCAGCGCAGTCCGTGAGTACCAATCAGCTGCCATCAGGATCCCGCCCAGGTTGTCCGATGGATGTCCCCACTCGGCAGCCAGCCAGGTATCATTGAAATCCAGCCAACGTATCATTGCCCCCAGATTGAAAGCAGCTTGCACCGGATCAAGAGTATATTCTGTTCCCGGCACACGGGCACCATTTTTCACCTGGATACCCGGAACAATAGGCCCTAACATTTTCCTGCAGGCAGCGTATGACAGTGCTTCCATCCCACAGCCAAGTGTGTCCATCAGACAGTAATGGGCTATTTGCATCGCTTCTTCACTCTGAATTGGATATTGCAGTATATAATCTGCAATTTTTATCAGCAATTCATCCGGTTCGGGTCGGGAAACGGAAATTGGGCTGCTCATACGGGCTCCTTAGCTGCGCATTTCCAACTTGACATAATCGCGGGGCGCTGGACCAATGTAATCAGCATTCGGCCGGATGATCTTTCCACCCGTGCGTTGTTCGATGATGTGCGCTGCCCAGCCAGACACACGTGACATAACAAATAGAGGGGTAAACATAAACGTGGGGACGCCCAGCATATGATACGTCACCGCGCTGTACCAATCCAGGTTGGGGAACATGCGTTTTTCAGCCCACATCACATCTTCAATCACCTCAGATATATCACACAGGGTCTCATCTCCAAAATCTTTACACAACGTACAGGATAACCCTTTAATGATCTTGGCGCGCGGGTCAGAGATGGTATAAACCGGGTGTCCGAACCCCAGGATGATACCTTTATTCTTGATAATCCGGCGTACTGCTTCCGCGGCCTGGGCAGGTGAATTATAGCGTTCGATTACTTCCATGGCGCCTTCATTGGCACCCCCATGCCGAAATCCTTTCAACGCCCCAATGGCACCTGTGATAGCCGAATAAAAATCGGTACCGGTGCCGGCAATTACACGTGAACTGAAAGTGGAGGCGTTGTATTCATGCTCAGCATATAACACTAATGTGACGTCCAGAGCGCGCACATGAATCTCTTTTGGTTTTTTACCGTGCAGCAAGTGTAGAAAATGAGCAGCTATCGAATCATCATCCGTCTCGACTTCGATACGTTTGCCATGGTGGGCGTAATGGTACCAATACAGCAACAAGGATGGAAAAACTGCCAGCAAGCGGTCTGCAATGTGGCGGGCTCCCTCGGGTGTGTGATCACCTCGTTCTGGTAATACCGCACCCATCATACTGCAACCCGTGCGCATGACATCCATGGGATGTGCAGCAGCCGGGATCTGTTCCAGGACGGCCTTGACCGGTGCTGGAATGCCACGGAGATTCTTCAATTTTAATTTATATCGCTCCAGCTCGTTGCGGATTGGCAACTCCCCATGGATCAGCAAATAAGCCACTTCTTCAAAACTGGCATGCTCCGCCAGATCATAGATATCATACCCACGATATCGCAAATCATGGCCTTCTGTACCAACAGTACAAATTTCGGTTTCACCTACCGGAACCCCGGAGAGTTGCACCATTTTCTTTTTCGACTTTTTCCCTTCGTCTTTTTGCGCGCTCATGTCTGATTCTCCCTGATTTTAATTAAGTTGGAATTTAACTCTAACCATCCAGTTCATTTTGCGACTCAGATGATTTAAATAACTCGTCAAGTTTCTCCTCGTAAGCATAATAATTAAGGATTTGATAAAGCTCCTCACGGGTCTGCATCTGCGGCAGGCTGCTCGCCTGAGTGCCCTGACCACGGATTGTCTGGTACACCTGTAAGGCGGCCGCACTCATGGCCCGGAATGCACTTAAGGGATAGAGTACCAATCCCACACCAACGGATGCTAATTGCTCTCTGGTAAACAAAGGTGTTTTTCCAAATTCGGTCATATTTGCCAAAACCGGAACCGGCAGGGCTTTCACAAACGCCCGGTATTGCTCCAAATCGCTGACCGCTTCCGCAAAGATCATGTCCGCACCAGCAGATACGTATGCCTGTGCCCGCTCGAGTGTAGCTGTCAGCCCTTCAGAAGCCAAGGCATCTGTGCGCGCCATGATCACGAATCCTGGGTCTGTACGCGCATCTACTGCCGCTTTGAGACGATCACACATTTCTGCCTGGGATACCAGCGCTTTCCCGGGCCGATGCCCGCAGCGTTTCGCCTGGACCTGGTCCTCGATATGCAGGGCGGCGGCCTCTGATTTGATGAGGGCTTTCACTGTGCGCGCGATGTTAAACGCTGATCCAAAACCAGTATCCACATCCACTAATAAAGGTAAGTCACAGGCATCGGTAATCCGGCGCACATCGATCAGAACATCCTCCAGCGTTGTAATTCCCAAATCAGGCACACCGAGAGATCCGGCCGCCACTCCCCCGCCCGACAAATAAATTGCTTTAAACCCAGCAGACCTGGCCAACAGTGCTGCATAGGCATTCAGGACACCAACCACCTGCAAAGGTTTTTCAGTTGTAATTAGTTGACGAAAAACATCACCCCTGGACATGATATGGCACTTCCCTCTGAAATTAAATGAATTCCCCGGGCAGTCAGTTGATGATGGAGTGGAGGCGTCTTACTGACCTGGTAGTAAGACTATAGACATTAAATCAACAGAAGTCAACTTTTTATATAGGATTTGTAATGGTTATTGAGGACTAACAGCGTTTTCGACTTCATGATTCAAAATGGAAAACCTGTTCAATAGCTCACTCGCTGTAATATCTTTGTAAGAACCACCATTAACGTTAATTTCTTTTCCTTCTTTTCTCTCTTACGAATTTTTGTATGCAGATATTTTTCGCCTTACCCACATTAATATCCCAATTACAACGAAATAACCAAAATATCCAATCACCTGACTCAATGATGGGCTACTGCTATAACCGAACAAAGCCTTCATTAATTGACCCAATGTCGATTTTTCTGGCAATAATGCATTCAGATTCCAAACATTCTCAACAACCGAAGGAATCCAACCGAGTTCATTAAACTCATGAATACCTAACCCAATCAGTCCTGCCGCAAACAACACCAACAAAACATTCGTAATTGCGAAGAATTTGGACAAACTCAATTTAGTTGAAGAAGTATAAATTATCCAACCCAGGATAGTTGCTGAAGCTAAACCAAATGCTGCACCTAAGATTTGTTGAAAAGGATTGGATGTGAAACGAGCTGCAAGTAAGAATAAGACCAATTCAATTCCTTCTCTTACTATCGCAAAAAATGTCAAAAGGAACAATGCTCTTTTTCCACGGCCTCCCATCGCCTGACGCACCCCAGTTTCAATTTTCTGATTCATGGATTTTGATTGTTTTTTCATCCAGAAGATCATCCAAGTCAAAATACCAGCTGCTAGAAACATAGTAATGCCTTCAAATAGCTGCTCACCTTTCCCTTCAAACTCTGCTCCGATCCAATTCAAGCCCAAAGCAGCCGCAATGCTGATAAAAATTGCGCAAATTACGCCCAACCAGACTGTCATGTTCAAGTTCTGCTGTTCCATTTTTCGTAGCATACTCAATACGATTCCGATAATCAGTGCAGCTTCCAGCCCTTCACGTAGAGCCAATATATAACTGGATAACATAGACCTTATTTCTCCTATTTCTCTATTATAAATGTTTTTATTGGATTGGACACCGTTTCATTGAAAAGACCTCATCATGTGTAAATTTCGTTCTTGAATTAATTGACGAAATAAAAAATAGTGATAAAAAGTTTAGGCGGGAATTCTTTACAAAAGCTTTAGAAATGTTTCATCGTTGCTTTACCCTGGTACGTTAAACTCACTTTAAGATTAGAAAAGATAGCGACAGGAGAAATAAAAAATGAAGAAAACTTTAATAATTTTAACCATAGCGATCGCTGGAATAATTATCAGCGGTTTGATATTTAGTGCTGGCTATTTTGTCAGCCGAGTCAATTTTGGATTAAATGGTGACAGCCTGACGAGAATGAATCAGGGTCGAGCACCATGGATTAATATGGGCAGGAATTCCAATAATATTGACCTTGGTTATGGCATGATGGGTAGGAACTATAACGGTACAGGTGCCTTTGGTATGATGGGCTATGGTGACAATGATTCATGTGGCCTGGGTAAGATGGGAAATAGCTACAGGAGTAGGGGCGGTGATGGCATGATGGGTTGGTTCGGATCTGATAATGATGTAAATGTTGAGCCAATCAGCATGGAAACGGCAAAACAGGTTGTCGAGAAATATTTAAAAGAATTGAATAATTCTGATCTCGAGCTCAAAGAAATCATGATCTTCGACAATAATGGATATGCCATAATTGTTGAAAAAAGCACCGGTATCGGTGCGATGGAATTATTGATAGATCCTGCCAGTCTATCCGTTTTTCCTGAGTATGGTCCAAACATGATTTGGAATTTAAAGTATGGACACATGGGCGGAAATGGGATGATGGGTGGATATGGTGGCATGATGGGAAGTCGTTACGATAATTCCGGATCAACTTCCACCAGCATGACTGTCAGCGCTGAACAAGCGCTTACGGCAGCACAGGATTATCTGGACCAGGAGTTCCCCGGCTATCAAACTGCAGATGAGGCAACTCGCTTCTATGGCTACTACACCATCGACATTTTAAAAGATGGTATACCAACAGGCATGTTGAGTGTCAATGGCTTCAATCAAAAGATCTTTCTCCACACCTGGCATGGAACTTTTATTGAGATGTTTGAATAAAGATCCTGGGGAATCTTTGAAAACAGGGCTCGGTTTAAACACCGATCCCTGTTATTATGTAAAATAGAGTAGGAATCCAAATTTGATTTTCTTTTGAAGGGAGTAAATTTGTCCACAGTAAAAGTACTCCTGATTGATGATGAACGCTCGATCCACAATGTTATTGCTGCATATCTTAAGGCTGAAGGGTATGAATATCAATCTGCAATGGATGGGATAGCCGGATTAAGTATTGCCCGAACTTTTAAGCCGGATGTCATTATCCTGGATGTAATGCTTCCGGGAATGGATGGCATTGAATTACTCACAAACCTGCGACGAGATTCAAATGTTTATGTAATTATGCTCACTGCCCGCTCTGAGGAAACTGATAAAATCGTTGGTCTTTCGATCGGAGCAGATGATTACCTGACCAAGCCATTCAGTCCCCGAGAATTGATTGCCAGAATTAAAGCAGCCTTACGACGATTACAAAATTCTAATACTCCAAAAGACACAATCGCACCACTCCTCTTTCCACATATTCGGATTGATACTTCAGAACGTCGCGTTTGGGTTGAAGGGCAGATAATTGATTTTACTGCGATTGAATTCGATTTATTATTAGCGCTTGCACAACATCATGGAATGGTTTTAAGTCGGGAACAACTCCTCGAAAAAGTGTGGGGATATGATTATTACGGCGATACCCGCGTTGTGGATGTCCATATAGGTCATATTCGTCAGAAATTAGGCAATGACAAATACATAGAAACAATCCGTGCTGTGGGTTACCGTTTTGAAGATAAGTAGGTGTTAATATGTTAACATTTTTCCGCACGCATTTGACCTGGAAGTTGTTCCTCTCGTATGTGGTTGTGGTTCTGGTTGGGGTGGTGGTGCTCGCATCCGCCACCAGTTTATCGGTTCCAGCAGCTTACGAACGCCATATGGTTGGTATGAGCGCCATGATGTCAGATAATAATATGATGGGATCAGCTCAACCATTGGAGTTGGAACTGTTTAATAATTATACAACCTCAGTCACAGAAGCGCTCTCTCTGGCAATGGCGGCGGCATTGATAGCAGCAGTACTTGCCAGCTTTTTAATCAGTCGCCAGGTTGTTGTCCCCATTGAGCGTATGAAAACTCTGAGTCACCGTATCGCTGAAGGAGAATATGAAGAAAGGCTAACAATCTCGGGTAGAGTCCAATCCAATCAACTGGATGAGCTGGACCAACTTGCGATAAGCTTCAACCAAATGGCGGAAAAGCTTGAAAAGACTGAAACCATGCGTCGTCAACTAATTGGGGATGTGACACATGAACTTCGCACTCCGCTAACTGCTATTAAGGGTTATATGGAAGGATTGATAGATGGAGTGATTCCACAGACCCCAGAAACCTACCAACAAATACGATCTGAAGCAGATCGCTTACAGCGGTTGGTAAATGATTTACAGGAACTTAGTGCAGTTGAAGCTGGAGATTACCAGCTTAAGCTGGAAGCTGTATCCCCTTCCAATCTTGTCAAAACAGTAATAAATCATCTTCATTTCCAGTTTGAAGAAAAAGAGATTCAAATTGAAGAAAATCTGGAACCAGACCTTCCGAAGGTTTCAGTGGACAAAGATCGAATCACACAGGTTTTGACCAACCTGCTTGGGAATGCTTTACAATATACGCCTTCTGGTGGCAAAGTGGTCATAACTGCTAGCCAGAAAAAATCTGAAATTCACATCTCTATTCGTGACACTGGAATTGGAATGTCACCTGATCAATTACCACATATTTTTAATCGATTTTATAGAAGTGATAAATCCAGAGCCCGTGCGAATGGTGGCAGCGGGATCGGCTTGACGATTGCGCAAGCTTTAGTAAAAGCTCATCATGGGCGGATTTGGGCAGAAAGCGAAGGTGAAGGAAAAGGCTCCTCATTTCACTTTACACTCCCGATCAGTACCACAACCAAATAATGATTCCCCCAATCTTCATCAAATCTTTACACTTTCTTTAAAAGTACTTCATCTTCCCCGATTAAGATAAACAAGAATGTAAAAATTATCTCATCTTGTTGTGAAGTTAGTGTATTTAAAAAAACTGACCAATAACAAAAGAGAGAAAAACTGTAAGCACGGATAAAATCCGGGAAAAGGAAGATTATGATGGGACATTATGGATATGGTGGTATGGGGTGGTTCGGAATGATTTTTGGTCTGATCATTACAATTGCAGTAGTCATTGGTGTCGTTCTATTAATCGTTTGGGCTATCCGAAAAACAAATGGAAATTCTACTCAATCTGGTCCACCAGTCACATCGAGTCAATCAGCCAGAGAAATCGCGCAAGCACGTTATGCAAAAGGCGAGATTAACCGCGAAGATTATCAGCAAATTTTATCTGACATTGACCGCTAAAGGCACGTGATATGATGGGATTAGGAATGGTTGCTGGAATGTTACTCTTCTGGATAGTATTGATTATTCTGGCTGTATTATTAGTGCGAAGATTGTTTCAACCAAATCAATCTACAGACAGTGATCTCGAGAGCAGCCTGGTAACGCCCCGTGAAATCCTTAATCAACGCTATGCCAGAGGTGAAATTACCCAGGGTCAATTCCTGCAAATGAAAAAAGACCTTCATTAAGTGTTCAGAATGAATCAGGTTGAGGGACTTACCAACAACAGGCCGAGGTGCCTATTGTTGAATTCTTCTCTCTCCTACAATATTTCAATCGTTATCTTGTGAAGAAAGGATTAATTGTTATGCCAAAATTAAAAAGGGAAATCTTAGGAAACCAAAAAGATCAGCAAATCCGAAATAAACCGCTATTATTCTTGATTTTAGGCGGTTTCATAATCATCGTTATCGCTTTGCTTTTCGCTTTTCAGAAAAAATCAGTCTCCTTCACACCGGAGGTTATCGGACAAGCCAGCCTTAAAACAGATAAAGAGGTTGTAGATCTGGGGGATGTTAAATTAGGACAAACTGTAAATGTTTCCTTTGACCTTAAAAATGTTGGCGATGTACCGCTTCGTTTTACGAGTAGACCAACCATTGAAGTAAAAGAAGGTTGTTGACCGCCCACCCCAGTCATCGGTTCGATGACTCTTCAACCTGGTGAATCCACGATTGTCTCTATGCAATTTAAGATGAGTGGTGATATGGGTGGATTACACGACTTCAGACTACATATTCCTACCAATGATCCTGACCATCGGGATAAGGAACTTACCATTCTCTCAAATTGGGTTCCATAATCCCCCCGTATTTCAAGGTATTTTGGATATGGTTTTGAAATGAAACCTGATTGATGAACTTTCCTGGTGTTGCCTGATAATTGGTTGACTCCTTCAGCCACACTTGCTATCATCAAAGGTAAGAGAGTAAACATAATTTCATCTCTACATTAAATTTAGTGCTTGAAATATTGGCTGCGCCTTATCAAAAAGCGAGACAAATAATATAATCGCGAATAGAATGCGGGAAAGGATGCAAGATGGAACATTTTGGGTTTTGGGGTATAGCGTGGTTCAATTTGATTATTGTTCTTATAATTACAATTGTCGTGCTCGTTGGTCCCGTACTATTGATCATTTGGGCAATCCGAAAATCAAATGTGAATTCTACTCAATCTGGTCCACAGGCACCATCGAGCCAATCAACCAGAGATATTGCACAAGTACGTTATGCCAAAGGTGAGATCAGCCGGGAAGAGTATCAGCAAATTTTAGCTGATATTGATCGCTGAGGACGCCTGGGAAAGGTTTTGGCGTGAAAAACCGCTAGCCAAAAGCCATACTTTGTAACGCACTATTTGCCTGCTGATTTCTGTTTTACTAGAGCTATTTCGTGCAGTAGCGCTTACACCTGCCAATCCCACTGGCTATTAATGGGACAACCCCTTTAAAAATGATCTGGAGGGCATAGCTCAAGGTGTCCGCGACTCAAATACCTGGTTAGCGACTATGACCAACAACCGGTTCGATACAAATTTCTATGGGAGCTGCCTGGGTTTCTTTCACTGTCTGGACGCGTTTCATTTCCGGTTTATTTTGGATTCGGTAATCAGGTTTGGTTTTCCCTGTATTACTGAAGAACAAATTATCTCCATACCACAGGATAAGAGAGTAAATTCCCGACAAAATTAATTTATTCGCTACCTTGTACGTTTGTCACTAAATTGATTCGAATGTCTATAATTTAAATAAGGGAGAATTTATTATGGATAATGAACTTAATAATCTAAAAGGAGCAAATGGCTCCACCAAAAACGATGAGCCCGCAAATCAGCATCAGCACTCGCTGGATCGCTCAGTTACTGATGCATCGCAGTCCCATGCGGAACATGCAACCCGGAGCCATCAATCGAAAGATCATGCCTCCATGGATCATAATGATCATGGAAGTTCAAGCACATCTACATCCGAGCATGCTGGTCATGGAGAAAAGCACGCTGACCATTCCGGTCACGAGCAGATGTTCCGCCAAAAATTTTGGGTGTCATTGATACTGTCAATTCCAGTCCTTTTATACAGCCCATCCATTCAGGAATGGTTGAATTTTGAAATGCCAGTTTTTCCTGGCAGCCAATGGATCACCCCGCTATTTGCAGTGATCGTCTTTCTATATGGAGGCGTTCCCTTCTTGCAGATGGCGGTTCCTGAGCTTCAGAATCGTAAACCAGGCATGATGACCCTGATTTCTCTGGCAATTGGCGTGGCACTGATTTACAGTCTGGCTGCTCTATTCTTGCCAGACAGCATGACTTTCTTCTGGGAATTGGTCACCCTGATCGACATCATGCTGCTCGGCCATTGGATCGAGATGAGAAGTATCAGGCAGGCTTCTGGTGCATTGAAGGAGTTATCAAAATTGTTGCCTGATACAGCGGACAGAATCAATCCGGATGGCAGTACAGAAACTGTGTCATCAGACAAATTGCAAAGCGGAGATCTCATCCTGGTGCGACCTGGTGGCAGTGTCCCGGCTGATGGAGAAGTGCAGGAAGGTGATTCTGATGTGAATGAAGCGATGATCACGGGGGAATCGAAGCCAGTCAATAAACAGCCTGGTGCTAAAGTGATTGCTGGCACCATCAACGGGAACGGTAGTTTACGAGTGAAGGTTACTGCTACGGGAGATCAGACAGCGCTGGCAGGCATTATGCGTCTGGTTAATGAGGCGCAGCAAAGCAAATCCAGCACGCAGATTCTGGCGGATAAAGCTGCTGGCTGGTTGTTTTTCGTTGCGATTGGCGTAGCTGCGATTACGGCAATCGCCTGGACTATCGCGGTGGGATTTAATGTCGAAGTGATTGCACGCGTTGCAACAGTGCTTGTGATCGCCTGCCCGCATGCATTAGGTCTGGCCATTCCACTTGTGGTAGCTATTACGACCGGGATCGGTGCAAACAACGGCATACTGGTTCGCGATCGTCTGGCATTAGAAAAAGCACGATTGATAAACATGGTTGTATTCGACAAGACGGGTACTTTAACCGAAGGTACCTTTGGCGTGGTTGGTATCGAGACAATCGAAAGTTGGAGCAAAGAGGATGCGCTCGCATTAGCAGCTGCTATCGAAGGCGACTCTGAGCACACGATTGCCCGTGGTATCCGCAAATCAGCTGAAGAGGGCAAATTATCATTACCAGCAGTATCTGAATTTGAAGCCATACAAGGGCGGGGTGTCCGTGCCATGAGCAATGGACAAACCTTTTATATTGGCGGCCCGCGTTTATTGGAAATGCTGGAAATTGAACTGCCTGAAAAACTTGCTTTATTCGAGCAACAGGCCAGCGCAAAGGGACAAAGTGCGATTAACCTTGTGGGGGATAGTTCCCAGGGAACCCAGGTGATTGCTGCCTTTGCCTTGGCAGATGTAATCCGCCCGGAGAGCAAGCAGGCCATTGAAAAGCTGCATAAAATGGGTATGGAAGTTGCCATGCTCACTGGCGATAGTCAGGCTGTCGCGAAAGCCGTAGCAGATGAATTGGGTATCGACACCTTTTTTGGAGAGGTATTGCCCGAGCACAAAGACCAAAAGATCATTGAGTTACAAAAACAGGGCAAAAAGGTTGCCATGGTGGGTGATGGCGTCAATGATGCCCCCGCCCTGACGCGGGCTGACGTGGGAATCGCCATTGGCAGCGGGACGGATGTGGCGATTGAATCAGCAGGAATTATCCTGGTAAAGAGCAATCCTCTGGATGTGGTAAAGATATTCTCCTTGAGCCATGCCAGCTACAAAAAAATGATCCAGAATTTAGTCTGGGCTGCTGGTTACAATGTAATTGCACTACCACTGGCAGCAGGTGTATTAGCACCGATTGGAATTATCCTCTCTCCAGCAGTCGGTGCAATTTTAATGTCCCTCAGCACAGTGATCGTCGCCATTAATGCTCAGTTGCTGCGAAGAACAGTTTTATGATCTGCACAAATATCAGTTGCATTCCAACACCTCCATATTTTGATAATCAAATTATTGTAGGCAAATTGCCTCTACTTTTGATAAAACAGATAAGAGAAGAAGCTGTCTCCCTTTTAGTAGAGGATTTAGCGATGATTGTGACAAGAGGTACGATGACAACTTTATTGACTGGTGAACGCTATAACCCAAATTATTCCTTACCAGAGGGGCGTTAAGGAAAAACTCAATTGTTGATTGGTTCTAACCTGGTTATTTTAAAGTTATCGAAATGTATTGTCGCTTCACCTTCTTCCGTAGCTGGATATGGTATGCCACCCGTCAGACCGATTGAATGGATTTGCTGTTCCGCAATAGCCATTACAAACTGAGGAACATCATCTATGAGCATTGCGAGATATCCTCCACCGCAAATCCCTGTCAGGTGGTAGGTCTTCCCGGTTGATAAAAAATCACCCATATCTTTATCAGAATTTACCCGAGCATATCCTTTCCATCCCCCATCACTATATTTGAAAACAGTAACTCCAAGATCGTAAATACTCATAATATAGAAGTTTGTCCAGTCTCCATGTATGTCACACACGAAACCAGCTTGACTATATTTGTATGATCCGGGCAGTATGGTGAAGTCAGTTTCCATCATGACGCCTGACGTAAATTTTGTAATGGTATTAGGTTTAGCAAATGGAAAAGTATTATCAGAATCGGTATAGATTACTAACTCTCCATTATCAAGTTTGACCATCTGTCGTGGTTCATCACTATATGACCAAGCACTACTTGGAGAAGTGAAGTCTTCGTTATAGATCCCTTCTTTTGCGCTCAAATAATCAAAAGGATCGATTGGCTCATTGACCCATTCATCTTCGGCTTGCATAGCCACTACTGAGAAATTATCAAATACTGCCGTGTTTGGAAACTTTAATTCTTCTGACGTGCTGCTATCCCAACCAAACGATCCTTTAGAAAAAAGGCCAATTCGTCCAGGTTGAAAATCAGCCACTTCATATTGAAGGATTTTCTCTCCATCAATTTTTAATCCTAAACCCGTTGAGGAGCAGATCGCCTGTAGATGGTAGATTTTTTGTTCATCAGGTTTTCTTAGCCGAATATATTTATATTCTCCATTGGGAAACGAGATAGTGACAACGCCTTCTTTATCAATCTTAAAACCATAGTACTCATTTTGCGGGGTAAACCCGCAAACGATACCAGCGGATCCTCCTTCACCTTCAGTTTCGGTATTTGCAAAGGAGACATCTACCTCGATGACAATCTCGGAGGCATTGGCGACAGATTTAGGGCTGCTGACCACGGAAGAAGAAATACCAGAGGCTTCGAGTATTAATTGCCCGTCCTCCTGGAATACACTGTTTGTATCTTTGGAAAGGACAACTTCCCAATCATCAGTTGCTTCGGAAAAATCCGTCAAGTAAGGCTGAAAAACCTTTTCAGGTTCTTCTGTAGGTGAAGGTTCTTCTGTAGGTGAAGGTTCTTCTGTAGGTGCGGGTTTGTCCACGGGAATTTCAGGTGGGGCTTCGGTTGCTACAACTGTGTCTGTGCTGACGGATTCTTCGACAGGAACAACTACTCTCGACTTTTGTGAAAGCACACAAGCAGTCATTACCAGCATTACCAGCATAATCAAAATGATAATTAATGTCCGTTTCATAGTTCCATCTCCTTGTATTTAATGGTCGAAATTCCACGTCTCTAAAAATTATATACCACTTTTCCCAACCCCGGGTGAAACTTTTGGCTGATTCTTCTTTCTGCTCACATGAACGTTTAAAGTGAACAAAATAATTAGCGGAAATTCACTGAAAAACGGATAACCTATCATATTCAGCATTGGCCTTTACGTTTTCCAGCAGTAGAAACAAGCCCGCGTTTGATGTCAGATTCCTGGCTGCAAAAATAATTTTATGGATCACTTCAACATCCTTTACTGCAAAAATACTCTTTATTTCAATTTAAGATGTGATCTTATATCGTGGTTTTTATTTCACCCAATGGGTGAAAGTACAATCCTGAAGATACTTTTTTGAATGTCTTAAAAATGGGGCAAAAAGTGGCAGTTTTGGTTCAAAAAGGTTGGAAAATCACCCAAAATAACACCTTTTTTACATCAAAAAAGGTCTGTTTTTTAAAAGTGCATTTACTTCACTGTTTCGGCGACGTAGAATCTGGGATATTTTTAATTGAAAAAACAAAACCAGTTCCCCATATTGCCCTCCATCCAGGGTACGATCCCCCCGGGAGCTGGTTTTGTTCTTCACAAAATAATAAGTTGGTAATCAGGCTGGCTTTTTCTTGAATATCTCCTGAACCTGGGCCTTGACGACTTTGCAAAGCGAGCATTGATCATAAAATGCGCTGAATAACACCAAGACACCTAAAGCCAACACCCAGTAATTAGGACCATTCAGCCAGCCTAAAACCAGGAGGATGATTGCAGGAACAATCCGCATGATTCTTTCAACCCAGGAAAGGGTTCGGGAAAACGGTTTGTTTTCTGCCACGGCCGAGAAAAATCCCAACACGTTCTCAGCGGTCATTGCTCCGGTCTTACGAGAAACGACCACACCTTTATTATAACCGATCATGGTTGGGATTCCACGAACACCGATTGAGCGGATCAATTCGGAATTTTCGTCTGCATTGATGCGCCACAAATCAACTTTACCGGCATATTCCTGTTCCGCTTTTTTTAGAAAAGGAGCCATCATTTTGCAGGGACCACACCAGGGTGCCCAAAATTCGACCACCACCGGGCGGGGATTTTTTCTCAGTTTGAATTCAAATGCGCTTTGCTTCATTTACAAAAAACCTTGGGGATGGAAGTAGATCGATGGATTATCATAGCCTTGGTTCAATTATTTATTTTCTTTTTTTGTGCGAACTTTAAAGAGCATATACAGCGGGCAAACTCCAACCAAACCTGTCAACAGAGCAACAATACCCAGGATGATAAATAAAGTTGCTAACCCCCCGGAGACGACATTACTGAACGCTAAAACCAATAAAACAACCCCAATAATGACCCTGGCGATACGATCCCAGCCTGCCTCATTAACAAATTTCATCCTGCACCTCATGCTTTAGCATATGACTTCTACTCAATTAGATGTAAGTATATCTTAAAAGTTACACTATTTTGATGGAATTAGTCCGGACGAATCCCAAAACAGGTCATTAAGACGGGATGCTAACCACCGCGATAAGATTCATCCAATCCAATTAATTGATCTCAACCGGTAGCCCTTCTATTGCCATAATTTTGAGGGCGTTCGTCGTCGGGCTGGGCCCGGGACGTAAGCGATAGTCGAAACTCATTTTTCCATCCACCACAGAATCCTGAAAATTATAGTTGTGAATCCGTAATTCGCTTTCCGCCATTTTACTTAATTCAATATCATGGGTCGAGATTGCCCCGACTCCATTCGCATTGACCAGTGCATTGAGATATGCCAGACTGCCGATGCGCCTTTCCTCATGGTTGGTGCCCTGGAAAATTTCATCAATCAGATAAAATACCGGTGTGTTGTTCTGATCTTCCAGCCAATTCAATAACGCTCGTAAGCGCCGGACTTCCGCATAGAAATAGGAGAATCCATCTTTCAAGGAATCGCTGACCTGGATAACGGTAAACAATCGCAGAATGGCACATTGCATGTGGCTGGCATTCACTACCGTCCCGGCATAGGCTAATGTCAGGTTGATACCCAGCGTGCGCAGAAAGGTACTCTTTCCGGACATGTTGGAGCCGCTGATGAGTGCCACCTCACCGATTTGGTGAAATGAAAAATCGTTGACGACCTTTTCAGTCCTGGGGATGAGCGGATGCCCCAATCCCTGGGCTGAAAACAGTGGATCGGCAGTCATTGCGTGAATCACAGGGAAATGATATTCCGGGTTGAGATAAGCGTAATTCGCCAGGGCTGTCAAGCCCTCCGCCTGATACCAGACGTCCAACCAGATTGGTAAATATTGACTCAGTTGCTGCCTGAAGCCATCCAGAATGGTTGCAAAAATGACATCCCAGGGCAATAGAGCATTGACCAGCAAGGATAGGATTTGATTATTTTGCAAAGAAGCCGCCGAGCTGATCATCACAATCTTTTTGAGATAAGCAGAAGGTCTCTGACCAGGTTTTTTTAGCGGTGATAATAAAGCACCTAAATCGCTGCCTTGCCTGGCAGGATATGTTTCCAGATAAACCAGGCTTTTTTCAAGGGGTTGCAAATCCTTACTGAGTTGATACGCATCCGCGAAGGTGGATTGGTAGCTGCGATATTGAAAAAAATAGACCCCCAGATATAGTATCAGACTGAATTGCCAGTAAGGCGGCCAGCCAGCCAGTAAATTCAACGCCAGCAGCACATAATTCAAACCGGCCAGGGCGGATAATAATACCAATAAACGTTTGATCGACCGGTTCGGTTCGTGGCTTTTCAGCCAGCGCAGGATACCCGCGTCATCCCACAGCCCTTTAAAGTCATGCCTGATCTGCCAACCAGATAACATCATTTGGGTGCGAAATCCGCTCAGCTCAACCAATTCTTTAACCAGATTTTGGCGGTTTTGGATCGCTGTAATCTTCGAGTCTGGTTGTAAGAACCAGCTATGCAACAGATTCCGACCCCCCTGGGTGGCACAGGTATCCATTAATTGCAATAAAGAGCGCTCCCCAACCAGATTGAGATCGTTCATGAACGGATGATCCGGATTTGGCGGTTGAGCAGGAATTTCTGGGATCAGATCCCACTGCAATTGGGCGCGTGCCAGTTGCACCTGCAGCCATGCCTGGGCGTTTTGATACTGCAAGCGCTGTTGGTCCAGATGACGATGAAAAAACACCACCACCAGAAACACCAGGATCATACCCGCCAACACCCACACCCACATCCAGCCGAGGAAAAGGAAGCGCGTCAGAATTGCCAGCACCCAGGCACCTGCAAATGCAGATAAACGGTACCAGAAGAAGCGCTGATCAATGCGCTTGAGCTGCTCTGCAATCGTGGTAATGGATTGCAGGCGCTGTTGGAGCCGGCGAATACGGGTGTGCGAGGAAGACATACAAGGATTATACCGGAACCCAATTAGATTTGATGGAACAGATTGTGTGGGTGTTGGCGGGTAGGTGATTTATTGCCTTTTGTGTTTTTTGGGTAGTTGTGGGGGAGGAATGAGCCTTTGATAGACAGGACTCGAGGTTGAATGTACACCACTCATTCCTTTGAAGGCGTTGCAGCAGAAGTTTAGGAATACCAGATTGGTGGTTATCAGGTGCTGCACAAATACTTGAAGGATCGAAAAGGAGGCAAGATGGACAATCCCGCCATTATATCCACATTGCGACCGCCTTAGAAATGACCATAGTAATCCAGGAAGAGATTGACGTTCTCTATCCTGAAGTGGAAAAAGATGTGATTGACTTTCCATGAAGGAATGACGATTAATATGAGCGATCGTAAGGCGCGTCCCATTTATGGATAGCGTTTGCCAATATGGTTTGGATAAAAAAGTCTGAGGCAAGGTGCAATTCACTCCTGGGGGTTCATTTAATGGGCATTCTGTCCAGGAATTTTGTCAATGGTTAATCTCTAAGTGCAATGCACCAGGTGAAATTCGTTCATTCGTTTCTTATTCGTTGACAGACAAATCCCTATGCGCAATGCACCGGGTGAAATTCGTTCATTCGTTTCCTATTCGTTGACGGCCAAACCCCTAAGCACAATTCACTTTCGCCTTTCGCCTTCAGCCTTTCGCCTTCCACCTTCCACCTTTACGCTATCCCTACCCCACCTCACGAATATCAATGATCTGCTGATTGGGTATCTTTTCAATCAATTCCCGCACTTCTTCAATGCTGACGCCGGGAATTTTCACAACGGCATCATAGTATTCCGGTTTTTGGGGAGCGGGGAACGTACCAATGCCAATCACTCCCCATTCTTGTTCGCCGATGGCTGAAATTAATTTCGCTAATTCTGAATAGCTTTTCTTTTGGGCTGGCATGCGCACTGTCACTCGAATCCCTCGGGAGGGCATCCCTAACATTTCCTGATAGGAACGCAGGAGATCAATGGTTGTGATCATACCGACAACCATCTCATTTTCGATAACCGGCAGGCAACTGATATCATGCTGGACGAGCAAGCGCGCTGCCTGTTCAACCGTGTTATCGGGTGTAATCGTAATCACCTGACGTTTCTTGATCATCACATTTTTGACTTTTAAATCAATTATTTTGCTGGAAATTTCCCACATATCCAAACTATCCAGCTGGTCAAGGCTCATGGAAAAATGTGAACGGGTCACCAATCCTTCCAGTTTTTTCCCCGTATCAACCACCGGCAAATGGCCAATTTCATTTTCAACCATCACCTGACGGGCATCACGCAACAACATATTTGGTTCTATCATCACCGGATGGTGGGTCATACAATCCCGAACTAACATCTCATCCCTCCTTCACTGTAATCACTGGTTCAAATGAACGCAGAGTCTCTTCATCAATATGGCAAAAAATATGATGGTCATCACCCATATTCTGCCAGGGTGGAAGTTGTTCTGCACATATTTTTCCACCATCTGGTAATAAATTCCGCCGCGGACAGCGGGTGTGAAACCGGCAGCCTGTGGGCGGGTTGATCGCGCTAGGGACATTCCCCGATAAGCGAATTCTTTTCTGCTGTGCATCCGGATCGATGACCGGCACAGCAGAAAGCAGCGCTTCTGTATACGGATGATACGGCGGGGAATAAATTTTTTCTGCGGGACCTTTCTCCATCATTTGCCCTAAATACATCACCAATATTTCATCACTAAAATAACGGACAACGCTTAAATCGTGGGCAATGAACAACATCGTTGTTCCATATTTCTCCTGGATTTTCAATAACAGGTTCAAAATTGCTGCCTGTACTGAAACATCCAATGCGCTGACCGGTTCATCACACAGGATTAATTCGGGATACGTGGCCAGAGCACGCGCAATCCCAACCCGTTGTTTTTCACCCCCACTTAATTGATTGGGCATGCGATCATAATAATTTTCTCCCATGCGCATATTTCTGAGAAGTTTTACAACTTCTTCTCTGACTTTATTTTTGGGCACCACACCAAATTTTTTCTTCGGCCTGGCTATCTGTTGTCCAACCGTATAAGACGGATTCATGGTGGAGTCCGGGTTTTGAAAGACCATTTGAAGCTCTTTTAACACATCACCCGAGCGCTCACTGAGTGGCTTGTTGATGTCCAACCCCAGAAAATCTATCTGACCGCCGGTACTCTCTTCCAATCCGATGATCGTTTTGATCAGTGTGCTTTTTCCACAACCAGATTCACCGACGATTCCCAGCGTTTTACCAGGAATCACTTCAAAACTGGCATCTTCCACCGCTTTGACATACTTTTTGGGATTTAATCCCAGCATATCCTTGAATGTGGAACCCATCACATCATAATATTTTTTCAATCCGGAAACCTGAAGAATCGGTTCTAAATCCACCCTGTCTGTTGTGATGGGGGGCATGACAGGTTTTATCTCTTCCACATCGAGCGGTTCCCATTCGGATGGATCAATTTTCTCAGAGAAATGACAGCGCGCCATGATGCCATCACCCACATCACGAAATTCCGGTTTTTTGTCACGACACAATCCCTGCACGTAATCACAGCGTGGGTGAAATACACACCCTTCCGGTCTGCGATTGGGTGCTGGCACCCGTCCTGGAATGGGATATAAGCGACTCGATGATTTATCTTCGCCCAGCTTGGGAATGGCTCGAATTAATCCCTGGGTATAGGGGTGTTTAGGAGATTTAAAAATCTTTTGAACATCTGCCCATTCCACAACTTTCCCCGCATACATGACGGCGACTTTGGAACAGACGCGCGAGATCACACCCAGATTGTGACTGATATACATGATCGCTGTATCAAATTCACGCCTTAAGTCATCAATCAAATCCAAAACCGCTGCTTCCACAGTAACATCCAGTGCGGTCGTGGGCTCGTCCATAATTAATAAAGCCGGGTTATTCAGTAAGGCGGTGGCGATCACAACGCGTTGTTGTTGTCCCCCGGATAACTGGTGAGGATACCTCATCATAACATCCTGTGGATCAGGCATATAAACCCGTTTTAACATTTTAATACTGCGGTCATAGGCTTCTTGTTGGGAGATCTTTTGATGAACCATTAAGACTTCATTCATTTGCTCACCGATTCTCAGAGAGGGATTGAGTGCTTTCATCGGATCCTGATAAACCATTGCAATCTGATCACCACGCAAACGTCTTAGCGCTTCACCACGTTGACTGGTCAGGTCGCGACCCTGAAATAGGATCGAACCGCGTTTTACATACCCATTGGATCCCAGGAAATTTACAACCGACCAGGCTACTGTGCTTTTTCCACAGCCGGATTCTCCGACAATCCCGACCGATTCACCCCGCCGGATTTCAAAACTGACATCCTGAACAGCTTCCACTTCCCCTCCGCGTACTTTGTAAGCAATTGAGAGGTTATCAAGTTTTAACACCGGTGTTGGTTTTTTTGAGGTTCTATCCATTTTTAATCATTCCTCACTTTTGAAATCTATTGAGTTCTTCATTCAGCCCATCCGCAAACAAATTCAAACCTACCACCAGAGTGGAGATGGCTAAAGCAGGCCAAATAACTGCCATCTGGTTGGAGAAGATATTTTTTCTGGCTTCGTTCACCATGTTACCCCAATCCGGGTCTGGTGGTGGCAAACCGATACCCAGAAAACCGAGTGTACCGATTGCAAATATTGCATACCCAACCCGCAGCATACCATCCACAAAAAGTGGGCTGCTCACATTGGGTAAAATTTCCCAAAACATGATATACCACGGGTTCTCACCCCTGGTTTCAGCTGCACGAATATAATCACGGGTACGAATGTCCAGTGTCAGACTGCGTGCCAGGCGGGCTACCCCAGGCGCACCGGTAACAGTAATGGCGACAATGACCACCAGATCACCCCGTCCCAAAGCAGCAATGACGACCAGGTAAAGTACGATGACCGGGAAAGCAATTAATGCATCCAGAATCTGCATGATGAATTGATCAGCCCAACCACCACGATACCCAGCATTCAGACCCAATACAGTTCCCAATAACAACGAACCTAATACCCCCCATAAAGCAACGCCACCAGGAATGACACCCCCCCCTGGAAGACGCGTTTTGAGTAAGATTACCTGTGTACCGGTCATCAAACGCGAAAGAATATCGCGCCCCAGGTGATCTGTCCCTAAAATATTCACCGAATTGGGCGATAAATTTTGAGTAAAATCGGTTGCATTGGGTTCAAACGGTGTCCAGAATAATGAAACAAGCCCGAGGATGACCCAAAACAGGACCATAATAAGACCAAATGTGGCAATTTTTGATTCAAATACAATTTTTAGCCCGTTCAGCATCCGTCTCAACCGCGAAGGACGAGATATTTTACCGATAACTTGATGTGAAACCATTTTTCTCCTCCTCTTTAAGAATAACGAATCCGTGGATTCAACAATGTGTAAGCAAAGTCGCCCAACAAACGGGTGATGACCGCAATCAGAACGGTAATCATCGCAGCAGCTTCAATGGCATTAAAATCTCCAAAAATAGCTGAGTCATAAATGTATTTTCCCAAACCTGGGAAACCAAAAATTGTCTCTACGACCACCACGCCACCAATCAGCCAGTTCACATGCAACATGATGACCGTAATGGGAGCCATTAATGCATTGCGGAGTGCGTGCTTCATTACAACCCGTCTGTAAGGCAGCCCCTTGATAATGGCTGTACGAATATAAGTGGAGCGCATGACTTCCACCATGCTGGTTCTTGTCATGCGGACAACATAGCCTAATTCAACAGCAGTTAACGTCAACACCGGCAAAATCAGGATTTTTGGATCTGAGAAGATAGCATCCGCGCTTAAAAATACGGACACCGCCGGGAACCACTTCAGCCAGATGCCAAAAATCAGGATCAGAAAAACACCGGTCACAAATTCAGGTGTAGCTGTAAAACCCAGGCTGGTTACGGAGATGATCCGATCGATAAATTTTCCTTCGTTAACCCCGGCAATGATACCGAGGATAAGGGCTAATGGCATCACAATCAGGAACGCCACACCAGCCAGCACCAGGGTATTGCGAATTCTGGGCAGCAAAGTAACCATCACTGCCCGGCCGGTCTGTAAAGAAGAACCTGCATCCCCGCGCAATAATCCCTTTGATAATGGAATGTACTGCTGGGGTCCATCGCCCTCTTTACGCATGCCGGCTTTGGTTAGAATATAGACTTCTTCCCCTTCACCCTGTACCCATTTGACCGCGTTGTTATTGCTATCAACTCCCCAAAAGATGCTTTTTTCATTCCCGGTTTGGTCATCAATAACTGTCGTCCAAACATCACCAGCCGGTTCTTCAATGGTACGCCCATTTTCCTGGCGGATGAGTGTCATTAATTCACCAGAAGACAACTTCCACTGCAAATACTGACCGTTTTTATTGACCCACCACTCTTCTTCACCGGTCTGATCGTTCTCAATTGTTTCAACCGGATACCCAATCAAACGGCTGGCTCTCCAATCATTACCGGCCAGCCAGTTAATGTAACGGAGGTACGCCGGTTGGTCGAGACCTAATTGTAGGCTCAGCGAAGCCCGCTGTTCCGGGGTTGAAAATACCCCCAGGATACGCACTGTAACATCGCTGCCACCAGCCTCCATTAAGAAAAATAATGCCAGTGATACGATTAACATAGTAATAACTGTGGAGAGTAATCCCCGCAGTAAAAATCTTGCCATAAATTTACTCCGAAAAGATAATTAATTAATTTTCAAGATGCCGTTTCTGGACGGCATCTTGAAAAATTGTCTATGCTTTCCAGACATCATAAAACAGATCGTAATCTGTGGGATGCGCCTGAATGTTCATTACATTATTTCTGGAAATACGCCAGACTTTCTTCCAAAAACTATTGGCAATTGGTCCGCGCTCCTGGAAAATATCCTCAAGCTGGCACATGATGGCACGACGTTCTTCCAGATCCAGGGTTTGTTCAGCCTGCCCTAACAGCTCGACAAATTCCTGATCCACCCAACGGGTTTCATTCCATGGTACCGGATTGCCATCTTCATCAGCTGTATAAGCCAGTGGTAATACCATGATACCTAATGGACGATGCGTCCACGAAGTAATTCCTAAATCTACTTCTGTCCAGCGATCCCAGAATCCACCCGGATCGGTAATGTCTAATTCAATATCAAAACCGCCTGGTGCCGCTAACTCTTTGAGTGTCTGGGCAATTTCAGGTTCCGATTCGTCGTTTTTGGTTGCCAGTGTTACTTTCAATCCATCGGGATAACCGGCTTCTGCCAGTAAGGCTTTGGCACCTTCGGGATCATACGCTGGAATTGGTTTTTCACAGTATTCGGGATGGATGGGAGCAACATGGGCATCGATCGAAAGATCGCCTTCACCATAATAGCCTAATTGCAGGATCTTTTCGCGATCCTGGCATTTCATCATTGCCTGGCGCACCCTAACATCTGACCAAGGCTCCAGGTCCACCCGCATACGGATTAAATACGCCTGGCCTGTACTGGCTGAAAGCACATTCACATCCGGATTTGTTTTCAATGCCTGCCAATCACTGGGACGTGGCTGGAACATCGTATCTACCTGACCGGATTGCAAGGCTGCAATAGCTGCATCTTTGTCAATCGAAACGTAAATAATTTCATCTAAATAAGGCAGCGATTGACCATCTTCACCCATTTGCCAGTAATCCTCACGTCGTTTCATAACTGCCCGTTCACCTTCTGCATATTCTTCCAACGTGAAAGCACCCGTCCCGACTGGTTGTTTGATGAAATCGCCCTGGAAATCACGGTGTAAAATCACTGCGGGGTAGTGGTAGAGATGTTCCGGAATGCTAATATTCGGTGCATTCAGGTTCCACCTGACCGTGTAATCGTCCACTCTGTCAATGCTTTCAGGTCCATCCAGATAGGATAATAAACCTAACATGGATGATCCGACGTCCGGATCCAGCCATTCACCCATCGTGAAGATGACATCATCGGCCGTGAGTTCATCACCATTATTAAACTTGACACCTTTTCGTAAGTAAAAAGTCCAGGTTTTCAAATCATCACTGGCTTCCCATTTTTCCAGCAAATAAGGACGTGTGATATTGTCCGCACCGGTAATCGTCAGGTTTTCACAAACTTGACGCATGATATTGGAACTCTGGGTCCAGCTTATTCTGGCTGGATGATCGATCAATTGTAATTCCATCGCGCTCGTTAGCGTACCGCCGCGAACAATCCCGCCGGTTTCAACGGGAGCGACAGTTTCAGCAACTGGGCCGGGTGCCGCACAGGCTGCCAGTGTGGATGATAGTCCTAACAAAGTGGCACCACGCATAAAATCGCGACGGGAGATTTTACCTTCTGTAAATTGTTGAAAGAATCCTGGAATCAGGGGATGGACTTTGCCCATTTCCTTTTTGATATTATTATTTTTCATTTTTATCCTCCAATGGTTTTGATTTAATCATTCATTAATAATTGCAACGTAAATTTAGTGAGA
>SWCE01003903.1_pt1 | contig 42590 bp, 40 predicted proteins | sample 4690061 | NCBI WGS metagenome assembly SWCE01 (sample SAMN10267279, study PRJNA491770) | bioreactor metagenome | isolation source: DHS bioreactor inoculated with subseafloor sediment | place: Japan: off Shimokita Peninsula | collected 2012-10
AAAAAAACGCCGCCCCCATCATGATGCGAAACCGAAACCGACACCAGCCCCGCAGGAGCCCCCATGGAACCGACACAGCTTGGATTCGAACAGAGCCGCACCCTTCTGGACGCCTACGGCATCCCCGTCCTGGGCCGCATGATCCGTACACTGGAGCAGGCCCTACACGCCGCGGAAGAACTGGGGTTCCCCGTGGCCCTGAAAACGGTCTCCAGCCAAATCATCCACAAGACCGACCTCGGCTGCGTGCTTCTCGGGCTCCAGGACCGGGCCGAGCTTGAGGCCGGGTACACTCGGCTCATGGACAACGTTCGCGCCGCCGGAGTGACGGAAATCGACGGCATCCTCATCCAGCCCATGGTCAAGCCGGGCCTCGAAGTGCTCATTGGCGCCACCCAGGACGTCAGCTTCGGCCCCATGACCATGATCGGTTCGGGCGGACGCTTTGTTGAGCTCCTTGCCGATGTGGCCCCCGGCATCGGCATTCTGGAGGAAGATGAAGTCAGTGCCATGCTGGACCGAACCCACGCCGGGCGCATCCTGGACGGGTTCCGAGGCCCGGCCCTGGACAAGGCGGCCGTTATCCGCCTGGCCATGAACGTGTCGCGCTTCATGGCCGAGCATCCTGAAATCCATGAACTCGATCTCAACCCCGTCATCGTCTACGAAGAGGGCTTCGCCATTGTCGACGCCCGCCTCATTGCCGGGGAACCGATCCACTACCCCCGCCAGACCGACATTTCACCGCAAAAGATGTCCAGCCTGCACACGATCTTCAACCCTGCCTCGGTGGTCCTCTATGGCGCGTCCAACACCGGCACCGTGGGCGGCATCGTGCTCAAGAACCTGCGCCGCATGGACAGGCTCTACCCCATCAACCCGCGCACCGAGTCCCTGCAGGGCATGCGCTGCTACCCGAGCCTGGAGAGTCTGCCGGAGGTTCCGGAGGTGGCGGTCTTTGTCGTCAATTCCGAGACCGTGGTGCGGGAGTTCGAAAAATTCTGCCTGGCCGGAGGCAAGGGCGCCATCGTCATCAGCGACGGCTTTGCCGAATCGGGACGGCGCGAGCTCGAAAATCGCCTGCGCGACCTGAGCATCGAACACGGTGTCAGCTATATCGGCCCCAACTGTCTGGGCATCATCGACAATTTTTCAGGTGTGAACACCATGTTCATCCCGCCCCACCGTACGGGGATCATCCGCGAGCAGGGCGGGATCGGCATCATCTCCCAGAGCGGCGGCATCGGCATGGAACTCATGGAGATGCTCGAAGCCGACCGGGTCGGCATGGGCAAGTGGGTGTCCTGCGGCAATTCGAGCAGCGTCGGCGTGGCGGAGATCCTGGCGCACATGGGACAGGACGAACGCATCGAAGTCATCGCCATCTACCTCGAAGGTCTTTCCGAGGGTCTCAAGCTCATGGAGATCGGGCGACAGGTGGCGGCCGAAAAGCCCGTGGTCATCATCAAGGGCGGGTCCGGCGGCGGCAAGGAGGCGACCATGTCCCACACCGCGTCCCTGGCGGGCAGTCATGAAGCCTTCCGGGCCTGCTGTTCCCAGGCCGGGTTCTATCTCATTGAAGAGTTGACCGAAGACCCCAAGATCATGGTCAACGTGCTCTCCATCCTGGCCACCCAGCCCAAGGCGCGGGGCAATCGCACGGCGGTGGTCAGCGTCGGCGGCGGCGCGGCGGTGCTCCTGGCCGACCAGATCACGGCCGAGGGACTGGAGCTGGCGCAGTTCGCCCCTGCCACCCGGCAGCGCCTGCAGGATCTCCTGCGCGAGAACATCAAGGCCGCAAGCCCCGACGATCTGGAGCAGATGCTGGTCAATGTCGGCAACAATCCGCTGGATCTTCTGGGCAACTGCGACGACAGGCGGCTCATCCGCGCCCTCGAGATCATCGCCGCCGATCCGGGCACGGATGTCATCGTGGCCGCCATCTACCTGCAGGTGCCCTACCTGTCCGAATACCTGGCCGAGCGTCTGGTCGAGTTCAGGCGCTCCATCGACAAGCCGTTCATCGTCTCCCCGCGCGGCCTGTGCACCCATGTGACACGGTTCAGGGAATCCCTCTACGCCAAACGTTTCCACACCTACACAGTGCCCATGATAAAGCCGCTCAGCATCGCCATTGACATCTGGGACCGCTACGGCCGCAGCTACATGAGTGCGTCCGAGCTTCTGGAAGACTGAAGGAGCGGGCTTTGCATCCAGGCGGCCGTTGACCGTACGGCCACGATTGGTAATAATACGTAGGCATAGCACTGCCCTTGCTTGGCATGACTACGGATCACAACGCCGGAAATCCCCCGCGCGTACCACCAACCGATCCTGGCACAGGAGCCCCATGAACAGCACCACGGTTTACATTTATACCGACGAGAACAAGGACGACAACTGGGTCATGCACACCAGCCTGATTTTCTCGTCCGTGAACAGCCAATGGGTTCTGGACGGAAAGATCCCTGAAGGTAAAGACATCGTGCCCTGGCAGGAGGTGGATTTGCCTTCCGGCGAAGCGCTGCATATCGGAGCGGTTTTTGACGATCCGGAGAAAAATCTGGCCCTGCACGTCAAGTCCGCCGACCGCCCCATCCTGCAGCTTATCACCAAGGGCCGACCATGCCTGCGTTTTTTGAGCCCCGGCGGCACGGACGTGACCCTGCAGATCCACGAATAGACGCAAAAATCCCGACCTGTGCCAGTGGCAGGGCCGGGATTTTCTTTCCGATTCGATTCAAACCGGATCAGGGCTTTCCTGGGCCGTCTGCTCCCCAGAGCTGCCTCAGCCGTTGGTCGCGGCCACAGCCCTGACGGTAGAAACGATAGCGCAGTGGATTCTTCCTGTAATAATCTTGGTGATACTCCTCGGCCGCATAAAATTCCGTTCGAGGCAAAATCTCCGTCACGACATCAAATCCCCTGGACTCTTCAAGCTGTACTTTTGACGCCCGCGTCAAGGCCTCTTCTTCTTCGTCCCCGTAGAACACCGCAGACCTGTATTGCGGCCCGCGATCGCAGAACTGCCCACCGGCATCGGTGGGGTCTATGTTGCGCCAGAAGACATCGAGCAGCTGTTCAAACCCGATCTGCTGCGGGTCATACACCACCCGCATGGCTTCGATATGACCGCTGGTCCCCGACGACACCTGTTCATAGGTCGGATCCGGCGTCTGCCCGCCGGTGTACCCGGCCTGCGTCTCCATCACTCCTGGCAGGGCGTCGAAAGGGCCTTCAAGGCACCAGAAGCACCCGCCCGCAAACACGGCTTCCTTTGTCTGTGCAGTCACGTTTCCTCCAAACAGTCCAGATGCGAGAATTGCAAGAATCAACACCAGTCGCATGGGGCCCCCTAGAGTTTATCACCCGAATCCCAGAGCGCTCCTTCCGTGGAAAAGGGAATACCACCGGAGCGCAGGCCGCCCTGGTACAGCACTCCTTCAAGGGCATACGTCAGCTTGCCCTGCCCGCCCTGGAAGGCCAGTATTTGACGCAACAGGTCCAGGGTCGACGCGGACGCCTCCACCTTGAGCACCGACTCGCCAAGGGCCTCCACGCGGCCGTTTTCCGAAGACACGGCGGGCAAAAGATTCATGTCGTTGAAACGCGTATTGACCCTCACCCCGGTCCAGGACAGCGCAAAAGGATTGGGATTGACGATGCGCAGGGTCAGCATGACTCGCTGTTCAAAGAGAGTTGAACTGGCCGGCGCCACATTGACCAGCCGCACCGTCGGAGACTCCACGTTTCTTCCCAGATGGGCGCACCCAACCACCAAAATAAAAAAAAGCATGAGCAACACGATTCGCGGCATTTTTCCTCCCGCCTGAACACGAAAAAAATCAACGAGCCTCCCACACGGGAAATGACCCTGGGGTCTCTACATCATACAGATGCCATTTGTCTTCGCCGTCAATGCTCTCCCGGCCCGCGTACTTGAGCGCCACGGTCTGGGGCCCGTTGGCAAAAAAACCATTCCCTCCAAGTACTTCGAGGGCTTCTTCCCTGTCGGGATACTCCAGGGCGGAGACGTAGCACACCCTCTCTCCGTCCTTTTCCAGGCAATGCGGCTCAAAATATCGCATGAAGTGCAGCAAGGTATTCATGTTTTTCATAGTTCCTCCCATCGGCGATGTTCTTATCCTTGCTAATCACTGCGCGCTGGATGACAAATAAAATGGGAGTAATCTGAAAAAAACATCGTCAGAAATGGAGATCTTGCAAAGGTCGCCATCCCCTGAAAACGGGAGCACCCCAGTTCTTAACTATCTGAAAATAATTGATTTTACGACTTTTCTCAATGTCGACGGGCAAACGCCGAAACAATTCCGTCAGGCCGAGCGTTTCGTCGTATCGATCCCGAATTTCTTGATCTTGTAATGCATGGTCCGGCGGCTGACGCCAAGCAGTTCCGCAGCGTCCTTGACCACCCAGGAGCTGCGTTCCAGGGCGCTCAGGACCACCTGTTTCTCGGTTCCGGCCAGGGAGAGCAGATTGCCGGGCAGGGGGGAGTCCTCGTCCATGTCTTCGAACTGCATGTCCTCCATGCGGATGACATCGCCCGAGGACAGGATGACCGCCGCCTCCAGCATGTTGCGCAGCTCGCGCACATTTCCCGGCCAGGAGTAGTCGAGAATGGCCTCGCTCACCTCCGCATCGAGACGCGGCGCAGCCCCGTCCTCGGCGAACAGGCGTAAAAAGCGTTCCGCCAGGATGGGAATGTCCGCCTTGCGCTCGCGTAGCGGCGGCACCTGGATGGTGATGACCTTGAGACGATAGTACAGATCCTCACGGAACTCGCCGCTACGCACCAGCTCGGCCAGGTCTGCGTTGGTCGCGGCGATGACGCGGCAGTTGACGGCGGTCTCGGCGAGGTCGCCGACCCTGCGGATTTTCCGCTCCTGCAGAAAACGCAGCAGCCGGAGCTGCATCTCCGATGAAATGTTCCCGATTTCATCAAGAAACAGGGTGCCGCCGTGGGCTTCGGCCACAAGGCCCTTCTTGTCCTTGAACGCGTTGGTGAACGAGCCCTTGGCGTGCCCGAACAGTTCGCTTTCAAGCAGGGTGGACGGGGTGGAGCCACAGTCAACGATGACCAGCGGCCCGCGTGATCGCTGGCTCAGGCGGTGCAGAAGCCCCGCGATCTTTTCCTTGCCCGTGCCGCTCTCGCCAAGGAGCAGGATGGTGGCTTCCGTCGGAGCCACCCGTTCGATGAGCTTGTAGAGGCGCTGCATGGACGGGCTTTTCCCGCCCCAGAGTTCCTCAGTCAACAGGTTGCCGCTGCGAGCCCAGGTTCGGCCTGCGCTGGCGGCAAAAATTCTGGAGATCCCCCGTAAGAGTTCCTGCCCGTCCACTGGCCGCACGAGATAGTCGGCGGCGCCATCCTTGATGGCCGCAACCGCGCGAGGCACCGAACCGCTGCCGGTCAGCACAATAAACGGCAAGCCCGGCAAGCGCCTGACGCACTCCCATAAAAGTTCCTGCCCGGACATGTCAGGCAGAATTTCCTCGGCGAAGACCAGATCGACCAGGCCGTTCTCAAGCTTCAGCATGGCCTCCTCGCCGTCGGAAGCAAGCAGGACCGCATGCCCGTCAGAGCCGAGCAGATCAGCCAGGGTCCGCCGCTGAACCGGGTCGGGATCGACGACAAGCACGTGCTTTTGCGCGTCGCTCATGCCAACCCGCCCGCGCCTGCCACAAGCCACGCCCGGCAAGCCGCTGAAAGCCCGAAAATTTTCAAAGGGTCGTTCTTCTCCATTTTGCCAATATATCTGAAAATTCCAGAAGACTCAAACAACAGCCCCCGTTCCACCCTTCCCGCCTGGCCCCTCGCATCACACATCACACATCACGCGTCACGCATCACCCATCACACGTCCATTGGGAAGGGCGAAAAATTTTTCGCCCTACACGTCCATACCCGCTCCCTCCTCGCGCATCACGCGTCACGAATCACGTCCCCTCCCCCCCCCAGATATTGTCAGCCATCGCACACCCAGGTATGCTGCAGGCGTTAAAACCCAAGGAGGCCCCCATGACAGACAAACAGGAAAATACCCTGCCCCTGACAGGCGATACCAAAAAGAAGCTTACCGGCCGCAAATGCAAGGAGCTCGACTCCCAGTCCGCAGCCATGCTCGAATCACAGGAAGTGAAGGCCATCACCGGCGACGGCGAGGAATGGTGGTGCCCCAATCCGGACTGCGCGATCGTGGACAAGTAATACCTGCAAGTACCGATTCCCACGACGGACTGGGCTTAAACAGCCCAGTCCACCCCCATTTTCTTCCCTACTCCTACCGATTGATTGGCCCTTCAAGATAAGGTCCGGACATTATTGGACCCGGCTGCGTCCTGTTGTATGGTGCTGCGAATTTTTCAAATGAAATCGAGCACATTTACAGGCGAGACGCATGCCCCAATCTACTCGAAAAATATGCGCCCATTCCGGCATGACCCTTGTTGAGGCCCTGCTCGCCATGGTTATTTCCAGCCTGGTCATCAGCGCGGTCTACTCCCTTTTCCAGACCCACCAGGGCATAGCCCTCAGGCAAAGGCAGACCTCTCTCATGCAACAGGAGCTGCTTTCCGCCATGTCGCTCATCTCCGAAGAACTGCGCATGTGCGGATTCTCGACCCAAGGATCGCAGCACTTCGGATTTTCGCACAAGCCCGGTACAGGCGCACCTGATTACGGTCGAGCCACAACGCATGACGCGGTTTATTGCACGCAGGACTGGAACGCGGACGGTATCGTCAACGAAAGCGGCAGCGGCAGCCTGCGCGAGCACGCGGGATTCAGGCTCAATGTCGCCAATGACGGGTCGGCCAAAGCGGTCCCCGACAACGTACTGCGCAAATACGACACCGGGGCCGTGCGCTGGCAGCCGATCAGTGGCAACATCGGCGACCTGCGCTTCACCTATTTTGACGCTGGCGGCAACATCATCGACGAGCCGCATGCACATACGGAACGCATACGCGGCGTAGGCGTGCAGATCACCGCCATCGCGGACCCGTCCCGCGCACAATCGGACGTGGGCAACCGCACACTGTCCACCATGGTCTGGTGCAGAAACACGCACATGGAAAAAGCGCCGTGAGCAAGGGCTTCACGCTCGTGGAAACCCTGGTGGTCCTGGCCATTGTGGCCATGCTGGCAGGCGTCGGCGGGACGGCGCTGCTTCGCGCTCTGCCAGTGGCCGAGATGAACCGTGCGACCAGAACCATTGTCAGCATGTGCCGGCACGCGAGGTTGGAGGCCATAAAACGAAACGAGCGGATCCGTTTTCACTGCGACATGCAGAGCAACACCTGCGAAGTCAGGGTGCGCAGCGATGATACGCTGCTGCGGCGCTTCGACCTGTCCGAACTCAGAAATCGCGTCCAGCATGCCAAGTCCTTCACCACCCATTTCAGTGGCACCGGAAGAGCCAGCGTGGCCGGGACCGTCACCATCCGGAACGACACCGGGCTGTCGCGCACGGTGACGGTGCGACCATCGGGCAGCGTGGTTTCGGAGTAGAGCATGGCCAGCCATCCCTTCATAAATTTTCCTGCAACACATCGCGAAAAAAAGCTCAAAATCATTCCCGCGAGCGTTCGCCCCGCGTGGGCAGGCAGGCCATGCCCTGATACGCGTGAACTCCAAGCCACGTCCCGTGCGCCATGGGAAGAAAAAAGCGCCTCAGGCTTCACGCTCATCGAAGTCCTGATGGCGACGGCCATTCTGGCCATCGGCCTGATGGGCGTCGCTTCTGTCATCACCTGGGCCTGCGTACAGGATGTCCGCGCGAGTCACGTGGCCCGAGGAAGTTTCGTGGTGGAGGAATTTCTGGAGACCGCCACCCGCGCTCAGCACTCGGCCCAGGCGTTCAATGCCCTGACAGGCACCTCTGCAAGCCGCGTCATCGACGGCGTCCGCTATACCATGAACTGCACGCTGGCCGATAACACACCCGTGGAACGATGCCGGGAAATGACCTGCATCCTTTCATGGAGCAACCAGGGCTCATCCGCGAGCGCACGGTACGTCTATGTCCTCTCCCCGAAATTCTAGACCCGGGTCAAAGCCCTGCGCGGAGCAGTCCGGCATGGTCTTCATCGTGGCCATCATCGCCCTAGCCCTGCTCGGGATCATGGGTCTGGCCGCAAGCGAAACGGCACACCTGAACATTCTCATGGCCGCCAACGGCCAGGACACGAGGCGGGCCTTCTTTTTCGCGGAATCGGGCGCAAACGCTGGCCATGAATACCTGGAAAGTGCCATCGCCTCCGTCAATTCGACATTCTACAATGACGGCACCCCCGCCACCAACGCCTCCGCCTGGGCAAGCGCGGCGTTCAAACCGCAAGACTTCCCCATCAAATGGCACCGCCACAGGACCGGGGCCACGCATGTGCGCGCGGGTTTCATCGAAACCGGGCTGGTTCCGGGCAGCGCCGTGCACGGCGGTTCCGGGTACGGGAGCGCAGGGGGCGGAGCGGCATTGGGCGGAACATTCAGTTCCTATCTCATCCGCTCGCACAGGCAGGGACCGCGCAACAGCGCTGTCGAAGTGGACCTGGGCTGGAGGCATATCAATCAATGAGCGGAAAAACGACCCTGAACAATGCGCTCTGGATGGCCGTCTGCGTCATCATGCTCCTGGCCCCGAATTCAAGCGCCTACCGGGCTGCTGATTTTCACTGGCTGCCCCCTATTCTGGCCGTGGAAGAAAAGCCCTCACTGACTTTCATCCTGGATACCTCGGCGAGCATGTTGCAGCGTGCATACCCCGGTTCATTCAACTCCACGCGTGAATACCCTGGCTACTTCGATTCCGCTTCGTACTACCGCTACAATTCAGAAGTCGACACGCACCATTTCGTGGCGGACAACGCCACCGGTCAGTGGAACGGCAATTTCCTGAACTGGGCGACGATGCTGCGCATTGATGTAGCGCGCAAGCTGCTGAGCGGCGGAAAATTCAATGCCGCAAGCGGTTGCTACGAAGCAGAGCTCCATACCGCTCAGGCAGAGGAATTTGACTTTGACGACACTGCGCCCCGGCGCGATCTGGCAGGCCGCGTGTCGCACATGACTCCGTTACGCGGAGCGTTCGCCATAAAAGCCAGGGATGACGAAGGCCTCATGCTCGTCTTCGGACAGGAGGACAACGGGCGCTTCGCACTGCGTGTAAAAGGAGAAGATGAGGGCGGCCTGCTCCACGCCGTGCGGAACAAGGCCCGCGTTGCGCTGTTCACCTTTGAAGACGACGGGCAGCCCCAGCACTTCATGACCGACGATATCGGCGCGATCATCGAAACCGTAAACTCCGTGCGCCCGCAGGGCGGTGCGCCGCTGGCAATAACCCTGCACTCGGTCTACGAGTATCTCCGGCATGACGGCGGACAGGGCCGAAAGACTGACGACCCGTTTTACTTTCCATCCAAGGGGCAGCTCGCGCCCTGCTCCAGGCAAAAGGTTGTCTTGGTCAGTGCCGGGGCAAGTTCCCGCGATCACGGCGTCCCCGCCGGGTTCAAGAAAACGGCCGCAATTAAAGAAGACGATGCGTTCTACGCCCTGGGCCAGGGCGGAAGCACCTTTCTCATCGACGTGGCGTACCTGGGTCATATCACGGACCTGCGGCCCGAACTCGGCATGGACGGGAAGCAGAACTGGGATTTTTTCGTCGTCTCTCTGGCAGGCGGCCCGGACCGTCTGCTCATGGACGCGGCCAGACACGGAAAATTCAGGGACATAAACGGTAACAATCTCCCCGACCTGCACGCGGAGTTCGACGCCGACGGCGACGGCCGGCCCGACAATTTTTGTACCGCACGATCAGGGCGAAAGCTGGGGGCAGCCCTCACCCGCGCCCTGCAACTGGACACTCAGGGAATCGCTTCCGGCACGAGCACTGCCGTCGCTACGCAGGTGCATGCGGGCGAAGGCGCTGCGTATCAGGCTGTGTTTTTTCCGCCTGGCGAAACAGATCGCGCAGCCCCGGCCTGGTCGGGGGAGATTCACGCCTATCTTCTGGACCGACAGGGCAACCTGCGCGAAGGCCCGGCCGCTGGCCGGATCATCGAGTTCGCCGGGGACAGGATTTTCGCCCATACCGATGCCGACGGGGATCAAGTCATTGACGAAGGGGAGAGAAACGCCACCGCGCTGGACGGGATGGGTGACATCAATTTCCTGTGGTCCGCAAGCTGCTGGCTCAACGACCTGACCGAAGATCAGGCTGTCACGCAGCGCTCGCGGTACGCCTCGGCCGACCCCAACCGCTACATCATAACCTTTGTGGACAAAAATCAGGACATGGTGGCCGACGCGGCAAGCGGTGAAATCCAGCATTTCGCGCTTGCGGCCAGACCAGCGGACGCAACGCTCAACTCCCCGGATCATTTCCACAACTACCTGACCCTGTACGAATCCGCTTCCGGAAAACCGGGACTTGATCTGGACGACCCCGCGCAAATGGCAATCCACAGACTGCGGGAAGACAACCCTTCGGGCTTCTCCACATTGCAGGCGACCCTGGCCAAACGGCAGGTTGATTTCATCCGCGGGAAGGATGTCGGCAACGCCACTGTGGAAGGAATCAAAGACCTGGCCCGAAGCCGCATGCACGAGGGCAGTCTCTGGCGATTGGGCGACATTGTCTTTTCATCGCCCACCGTGGTGGGCAGACCTGCCGAAAACTACCACCTCATATATAATGATAGGACTTACGAGCGATTCCTCGCGAAATACCTGGACCGCCGCCAGGTGGCGTATGTCGGGGCCAATGACGGCATGCTGCATGCGTTCAACGGCGGCTTCTGGAATGCCGTCACCCGCACGTTCGATGAGCAGCAAGGCGGGCGTACGCCGTTTCCCCTTGGCTCGGAACTCTGGGCCTACGTGCCCTACAACCTGCTCCCGCACCTCAAGTGGCTCATGCATCCCGAATATGGCGAAAACCTGCATGTCGCCTACATGGACCTGACGCCCAGGGTCTTCGATGCCCGAATCTTTTTCATGTCCGACGGGATCACGTCCGTGGACGAAGACAAATACCCAGGCGGCTGGGGCACGATCCTGGTGGCGGGCATGCGTATGGGCGGAGCGGCCATGCACGTGGACATCGACAAGACAGACGGCAACGCCTTCAATGAAGACATCGACCGCACCGTGACATCGGCCTACGTAATCATGGACATTACCGACCCGGAATCACCGCCAAGCGTGCTGGCCGAGATCTCCCTGCCCGGCCAGGGCTTCACCACCTGCCTCCCTGCAGTCATGCCCATGAGCCGCCCCAACGCCGAAAGCCGGGACGCCAACAAATGGTACCTGATCTTCGGCTCCGGTCCGGCGGACGCCGCCGGGCGCGCCGATCATGGCAAGCTGATGCACGAGAGCAGCGACCAGTCCGGCAAACTCTTCGTGCTGGACCTTTGCGCCCTGTACGCGGAGAAAACTGTCAAGACTGTGGACGGATCAGGCCTGACGTCCGTGCAAGGAGAACCTTACTCCTTTACGGAAGCAGGTTCGTTCATCTCCGACCCCGTGTGCGTGGATCTGGACATCCCATCCAAAGACATCGCGGGAAAATTCAGCACCGATCTTGTCTACTTCGGCACCGTGGCCGGGGATGCCGCCAGCCCGTCAGGCAAGGTCTACCGATTGCGGACCGGCAATGGCGCGCCCCATGACTGGGAGGCATCCACCCTCATCGATGTGGGTGAACCACTTAGTGCCGCGCCTTCCGTGTCCGTTGACGAAACAGGCAGTCTGTGGGTTTATTTCGGCACGGGGCGCTATCTCAATCCGCAAGACATCTCCCAAACCGGCACAATGGGCTTTTACGGAATCCGTGAACCGGAAACAGACGGAACCAAAAACTGGGACACTGTCTTTGCCACGCACCTCTTCGACAGCAACAGGGTCGCGGTGACGCAGGGCTCTTGCGGTGAAGGGGAATACTCGGACAATTGCGTTGGAATAATCCAGATGGACGAAAACACCAACGCCACCCGGGACTGGGCATGGCTGACCAGCACCCTGGACCAGACACCGGGATGGAAACACACATTCAGCGCGGCGGGAGAAAGAGCCCTGAGCCAGGCAGCGGTCCTGGGGGGATCGGTGATCTTCACAAGCTTTGTCCCCTCACAGGAAATCTGCGCCGCCGGAGGAACAAGCCGTCTCTGGGCGCTCTACTACAAAACAGGCACACCCTACCTCTGGCCCTCGCTTGCGCACCACTCCGGAAACTTCCCCGCCTTCATCGGTCTCGGGCCAGGGCTGGCCGCACACCCCACCCTGCACGTCAGTGAAAAACAGGCCGTAACGGCCTTCACACAACTCTCCTCCGGCGACATCACGGATACCGAAATCAATCCGGCCTTCCCGTTCAAATCCGGTTGCCTGTTCTGGCGGAAGAATACGGATTGATTTTGTGTCAACTCTTTCAAAGCGGACATGTATCATCTCATCATCACCTATATCCACGGCGATTCCGCAGCAGCCCGGTGAACGAGGCAAAATGTCGCTGACGGAACTGGTCATCAAAAGCCTGAGCCTCGGTGGAAATGCCGACCAGTACACCAAAATGATTCTGACTTAATCCCTATTGACTAATTGTGAAACAAGAAGAATGGTGGCAAAAAATGATACCACGCTTAAATTCAAAACAGCGACGGACGCTTGAGGAAATTTTTAAAAGCCCGACATCAAGCAATATTAAAAGTGACGAGGTAAAAAGCTTGATTGAAGGTATTGGTGGTTACATCTCTACAAAAGGGCGAACCTGTGGGGCACGAATTCGACTTATCGTTGGAAAACACTATGCAAAATTGCATGATCCGCATCCGAGTCACGTATTTTGCAAAGCAGCAATCAAAGACTTGCGCAAATTTTATGAAAAAATTGGAGTGATGCCATGAAAAATCCAATGATATATAACGGATATTCGGCTATAATTGAATTCGATAATGAATGTGAATCATTTCGAGGAGAGGTGCTAGACATTAATGATACCATAACTTTTTACGCCAAATCCGTCGATGAACTAAAATTAGCAATGAAAGAAGCGATTGACGACTATCTTGAGCATTGTTCTGAGATTGGAAAAAAACCAGAAAAACCATACTCTGGAAAAATCTCCTTACGCATGAAGACTGAACTACACAAAAAAACTTCAAATGCAGCGACAATGCGCAACAAAAGTATAAATTCTTTTATTATAGAATGTATTGAAAAAGAAATCTTGTAGACACACTCTGTGTCTACACAGTCAAAAAAAACCGCCGCCTTTGATATAACGGCAAAAAGTCTCGATCGAGCCTGACTGACACGGGCAGCCAAGCAAAGCTGCCAAGGATGGTTTCATCCAAATTCCCTTCGAAAACTTCTGTAGTCTCAATGCGCTGCGCTTTGACACACCTCCCCCATAGCCATGCCAGAACAACGAGGCGCCCGAATACTTCTGTCGCAAGCATGAAAAAAAGCTGAACCGTGAGGAAGCCCTCAAGAATTAAGCAATCTGAAATTTCCCGACAGGTCACCTCGCACCAATAACCTCCGCCACTCCCCCTCTCCACACCGTTAAAAAAAATTCATGATGCGCCACCGCTGTCTTGCATAAACAGCGCAACGGCATAATTTCTGCTAAGTATGAGCTCAAAAGATTGCTACTTCAAGACGCTAGGCTTTGACACCGTTTAAATACGGCATTATGGTAATAAAAAGTTATAAAGTGTACATAGTCACTAAGTAACAAGTGGGAAAAATAATTGCGCACCAAGACAACAAAAGTGAGCAATTTTTCTCAAAAAAGTCAGAGCAAAGTCTGAAAAAATGATTTTTTTAGCCATATTGTAAATAAAATCGAAACTTCTGACACCGTTGACTTGAATTAACGGAATCTGACATTTTTCGGCACAAAAAACAAAAAATTGGACAAAAGGTCCGCCAAGCCTGCCAAAACGGGCCCCATAAAACAAAATGAACGACTCATCTCTGGACGCAGTCCAAACAAAGAGAGGCTGACTTGCAAATCAATCGTCGAAACCAAGGCGGCGTGACCCTGGTGGAATTGCTTGTAGTGGTGGCGATTCTGGGGATATTGGGGGGAGTCACGGGGTTGTTTCTTATGAAATACCTGCCGGAACATCATCTGAGATCTGCCGCTTCCACCCTATCACAAGATCTGCGGCAGGCCCAAGTTGGAGCGATCAGAAGACTCGAAACATGGTCTGTGACCATGAATACAGCAACACAAAGCTATAGCATCGAGGGCCCGATCGGGACTGTTGTCAAAACCGTCAACCTCTCCTCCTACGACGGTGAAATTAGGTTTACGGCTGTGTCAGGCAGTCCAATTCAATTTAGCGAGGAAGGTTTTTCCACAAGTGGCAATGCAACAATGAGAAACAGTCGCGGATCTCTGCTAACAATCCAAGTTCTGAGAACAGGAGTTGTTCGTGTGCAATAGTAAAGCACCTCGGAAAATTACAAATTCTTGCGGATTTTCAATTGCAGAACTCTTAGTTGTTATTGTAATGACTGGAATTTTAGCCACGGCAGGATATAGTCTTTTTCGAGAACAAAGCAGAATAAACCAGTCGCAGCAAAATATGCTTGAGCTTCAAAGCAGCGCAAGAGCTGCTATGCAAGTTTTGATACAAAGTTTTAGCCACGCAGGGTTTGGATGCAGTGAAAACATATCTACATCTAGACAAGTTGCAGGAGAAAGCTCATTTCTCATCCCTGGAAATCAGGGCTTCAGCGGCACAACACCTGACAGCGTAACACTAGTATACGGATACGAACACATCGCAACCGTAAATACAAACACAGGAAACAGCACAACGATTCCAGTAGACAGTTCCGCAAAACTTGGCACAACTAACTACAATAGTTTTATAAATTTTTTTCCATCGCTTACTCCTAATAATTTTTACATCGTACAGAATGTTCCATCCACAACCAGCGTTGTCATTGACAACCAACTCTCTGTAAATGATGGGACAAAGATTTTCAGGGTCAACCCACTTGAATACACAGTTTCTGCGGGAATTTTGCGGGAAAGAGAGACATCCGGGGCACGAAACGACATTGTCATCCACGACATCCAAGACTTTCAACTCGCTTATACCGAGGACAGTTCCGACCTGAACAACCTGGCCAACTGGCAAGACAATCCAACAAACCCGCGCAACGTCAAGGCTGTATGGATCTACATGATCCTGCGCACCCGTGACCGCGAACCCGGTCACCAGGAATCGAGAACCTTCAGCCTGCCTTGGAATCCGGGACAAAGTTTCAATGGAAACACCTTGCCGGCAGGCTTCCATTACCAGGAATTTCAAACCCAGGTCTGGTTACGCAATGTCAACTAAAGATAAACAAAGTGGCTTCACCCTTGTTGAACTCCTAATAGCAGCGATCATTATTGCTGTAGGCATTCTGGGTTGGGCTAAAACCCAAGACGGAAGCATCAAAGGGCGCGCAACCAGCAATGGAATTACCACAGCTTCGGAATTGGGAATGGCAAAACTCGAACAACTTGCCCTCGAATCTCAGCGCAACGCCGCTCCTGCCAACGACACAGACGTGATTAATACCCAAGGTGTCCAATTTACGAGATCATGGACCATTAACGAGGGAAACATTGCTGCAGGCGTTCGTGTTCGCAAGATTGATATCACGGTGACATGGAACCATTATGGCCCGAAATCAGTACAATACCAACGCATCGTGGTAGGCGGTTAACTATGCGAAAAGAACATGGAAGCGCTCTCGTACTCGCTATTGTCGTCATGGCTCTCTTGGCGGCCGTCATAATAGCTTTGAGCAGGAATACAGACATCGATCTTTTTATTGGTCGAAATGTGCGACTCATGAAGCAAGCTTTTTTATGGGGCGATAGCGGCCTTGAAATCGCTGAAGAACTTATCGGATACTCCGAATACCATCGCGGAGACCTTGATACGACCAAAACATTGCCGTTAAACGGGACAACATACTCAATTCAATACCGAAACCCCCCTCTCTACACACCAGGCACCGGCAACAACACTACGGGTGTCGATTTCATTGTTGACGGGACAACCGTTTCGAGCGTGAACGTCGAGTATCTCGGCTCACTTTCTTCGGACGGCACCTCGATAATTTTTGCCGCCGGTTTTGAAGGAGTTGGCAAGGGTCTGGCCGGAGGAGGCGCGTTTGCTCGTATATATTCACTTCACGCCACTGGCGTTTCAGACAACGGGCAATCCAGAAAAAGATCAGCCGAAGTCTATCGATCGCTCTCGGGTGGAAAATAATGGAGGAAATTATGAAAACCCTGATGTTAGCCATATGCATATTTCTTTTCATGGGGAATGTTCACGCCGAGAATTTAGACACCAATACGACCAATATCTGTCCTGGCAACTGGGTTCTCTCAAAACCATCTGGATGGGTAGTACGCAATGAACAAGGATTGATCCTGCCAATTTCTGCAACGACAGAAGTTCTAGGATGCAGTCAAACCCCACTCCCACTTACCAACGAATTACTCGGAGTTTCAGTAAGCATTACCTGTGCACCACCCAATGTTGAAAACGGATTACCTGATATAAAATCTCTGACTATCGTGTGTGAATAGCATTGTGAGCACCCGTTCCGGAGGGAATTGATATGAAACGAGTAAGTATTATTGCTCTAAACTTAGCACTTTTTATGTTCATTGCTGCGCCAACTATGGCAAAAAAGCCTGCGCCAGTAGAAATTTTCAATTGCAACAACTACGCACTGAGTCCTCCGTTTTTGGCAGATGCGGTCAAACCCTCCACCACCCTCATCGTTGACTCGTCTGGAAGCATGAATGAGCATGCATATCAGGAGATCGAAGTTGGCTGGAGATACTCTTCCGACACGTCTAATAGACGAGCGTATACGGGGTTTAATCCCAGCACCGTCTACTACGGCTACTTTGATTCGTATGCATATTATAATTACGACAGTTCTAAAAATTATTTCTATCCTTCAGAAACTGGAGGATGGAATGGAAACTTTATGAACTGGGTTTCAATGCACAGGACAGACATTGTCCGAAAGGTACTGACTGGCGGACCGTACAACAACGCAACCAGCACTTACACAGTGTCAAGAACAGACGAAGGAAATCATCGCGGAAAATATCATGTATTCGATGCGACAAATCCAGTCACAGATTTAAACAACATTTCTAAACATGTTGTTCCAGAACCACATAGAGCGGAACTCGGTTTTGTTCAAGTTTCGTCTAGCGATAATTTATTCATATACTCCGTAACCAGTATAGACACAGGCACAACCCCTGTCCGTTGGAATATCGGATCTCAACAGGCGTCATACGCTCTTAAAATATTTTCTGAAAAAAAATACGGAGTATTAGACCGCTTTGGCTATCGCATGCGATTGGCGCTTTTCCGCTACGACGATGACGGCAGCATGGCTAATGGAGGAAAAATTCTCAACTACATGACTGACGATCCAACGCAAATCAACAGCATCATCAACAATATTGACACGCTAAACATGGACAGCTGGACGCCGCTCGCTGAAACGTTTCATACAGTCACGGGCTATATCCAGCAAATCAAAGACCAGTCCACTGCTGGACCTCGCTACGAAACTGATTCTTACGTCACCGGAACAACAACGGATCCTTATTATTTTGAAGATTTAAAAAAGAATATTTACTGCTCACAGCAAAACGTAATACTCATAACAGATGGCGAGTCTACACAAGACAAAAATGTACCCGACAAATTCAAAACAACAGACTCTGACGTTGGCGGCAACGATGGTGCGACATACCCCAGCGAGGGAAGTGGTTATCTGGACAATATCGCATACTGGGCACACACAACAGACCTCCGTTCTGACCTGCAGGACAAACAAACAATCAACCTCTACACCATCTTTGCTTTCGGATCAGGGAGCCAACTGCTTAAAGATGCAGCTAAATGGGGAGGCTTCAACGACTTGAATGACAACGGGTTACCTGACCCAGGAGAGTGGGACAGTATAGTAACCGGAGAACCTGACAATTATTTCGAAGCCGCGGAAGGTGCTCAACTTGAAAACGCTCTCATCACAGCTTTCAGCAGCATTTTGAACCGGGTTTCTTCAGGCTCTGCAGCGTCTGTTGTTTCAACCTCCCGCAAAGGAGAAGGCCTTCTCTATCAAGCAGTCTTTTGGCCTCAAATTATCGACATAAACGGAAAAGAGATTTCGTGGGCCGGAGACGTATACGCTTACTGGCTAGATGACGAAGGCATTATGTTTGAAGATGACGGGACATCTTCTCCTCAAAGACTGGCATCTGACGATAACAAGATCACCGTATGGTACGATGATTCAGGGACTTTGAAGCGCTCTCGGGCATGTTCTGGTGGAACAGTAGTAAACGGAACTTGCGTTGGCGGCACTGCCAAAGAACTTTCGTCCGTCAAACATGTATGGGCGGCTTCCAAATGGCTCAACGATACTGCCCTAAATGCAACAGATCAGCGATTTGCTTACAATCAACCAAATCCGACAGCTGCTGACAAATCTCGACGTCATATCAAGACATGGAAGGACATCAACGGAGATGGAAAGATTGATAGCAACGAATTCATACCATTCATTGCATCGAATTTTGACACCACTTCCGATGTTGTCGATGCGTCCGTAGTAAATTGGATCCGGGGGCTTGACAGCTCGGAATTCAGATCGCGCGAGATATTTGTAGACACTAATTCTGACGGAACAGCCGACACAACCGTCACATGGAGACTTGGAGACATTATCAACTCATCTCCGACTGTGGTTGCTGCTCCAGCTGAAAACTACGACCTTATCTGGAACGATGCTTCATACGGTGACTTTTACAGACAATATAAAAATCGGCGAATCATGGTTTATTTTGGCGCAAATGATGGCATGCTCCACGCCGTGAATAGCGGATTTTACAGCGAAGATGACAGTGCCTACTACACTCATAGCTACGGGAACGGTACATACGACAACTCGCAAGGCTTTAGTCTGGGAACTGAGATGTGGGCCTACGTTCCGTACAATTTACATCCGCATCTCCCCTGTCTTACGAACAAAAAATATCAACACCAATACTATGTTGATTTGAAGCCTCGAGTTTTCGACGCTCAAATTTTCACGCCGGACGATGACCATCCTGGCGGATGGGGAACAATTCTTGTAACCGGTTTCAATTTTGGAGGTGATGGTCAGCAGGATTTGTATAAGGATCCGGACTTCTTTGGCTCATCATTCTTCATCTTTGATGTAACGAACCCTGAAAATGAACCGGAACTACTGGGCGAATTCACTTACGATGGAAGTTACACCCTAGGCTATGCACTCAATCAACCTACACTGGTCGCAGTGAAGGATATAAGCAATGAGAAACACTGGTATCTACTTTTCGGCACAGGCCCGCTAACCCCTGCAGGAACCAGTGACAAAAAAGCTGAAGTCATTGTTATCCCTATCAAACACGTAATTGGCAATGATAACAAAGCCAATCCTTCCTTTCCACTACGATTAGACGACACGGTATCTAAACCATCTATGACTGAAATCGGCATTATAACTTTGCCTCAATCAAATAGTGCGATGGGAACGGGATTTGTTTCTGTCGATTATGACTTCGATTTCTTCGTTGATATGTTGTATTATGGAGTTGTTACTACGCCAAGCAGCGGAAAAGATCTTTCCGGTGGCGTACATCGCTTGAAAATTGAAGCCGAGCCAGATCCCAGCAAATGGGAACCCAAGGAAATGACGGATACTGGCCTTCCTTTGACGGGCGCCCCTAATGTCGGTTTCAAGGACAAAAACGTCTGGGTATATTTTGGCTCAGGAAAATTCTGGGATGTTTCGGACAAGACCGACCTGAGAACCCAGTGGATGTATGGCATTATGGAACCGAAAAAAACTGGCAGCAGTGCATATAACTTCAGCCAAATACCTGCAGGCAATCTTTTGGATGTCACGGACATCCTCGTCAAAAATGACGGCTTAGGCACACTGGTTTGTTCAGGCGGTGGGACTGCATGTTTGCCAACTGATGTAACCACTGTTGAGCAACTGGCCGAACACATCCGAATCACCAACAGCTTGGATGGATGGAAACGAGCCATGCCAAACCTTGGGGAACGAGTTGTCGGCCAGCCCACACTTTTTGGAGGATTGACCAACTTCACGACATTCACACCTTCCAGCGACTATTGCACAGCGGAAGGTGCCAGCAGACTCTATGCACTTTATTATCTGACGGGCACGGCCTGGAAGGAAGATGTTTTCGGGGATAGCACTGGTGAATTTGTGCCGTTCATTGTTGATTTGGGACAAGGCATGGGCGTCTCACCCAGCCTTCATTTGGGCAGTGAAGAAGGCGTCAGAGCTTTTGTGCAAACCAGTACCGGAAGCATCATCGAAATCCACCAACCGAACCTGCCCATCCCCAATGTCAAATCTGGGCGAGGAGGATGGCATACTTTCGAAGTTGACTAAAAAACATCAGGAATGCGTCGAGGCCGTCATCGCTTGGATGGCGGCCTTCTCTTTTGAATCTCCGGATTGAAAACCGATTGTTCACACTGAAAATAGCTCTTGGATTTGACATTAAATTGTCTCCTCCCTATCAAAGCCCCCATGCCTCCCCACTTCCTCGACCGCTTCACCCCCCGCGCCTACCCGCGCACGCGCCTGCTCACGGCGGCCATTGTGTGGTCTTCGGTCGGTTTTTTTCTCGCCATAAAGGGGCTCTATCTCTTTCGGGAAGGTTCCTTGGGAACCGGGCTGGCCGTGGTCCTGGCCGGAATAATTATGGGTGTGATCAAAAGCAGGTTCATCCTGGACCGGGTTGCGGGTAGAATCATTCTTCACATCGGGGGCAAGCCGTCCCGCGCTTGTCTGGGTGGGCTTTTTTCCGTGCGCAACTGGTTGCTCATCGCGGTCATGATCGTGTTCGGGCGAACATTGGGCGCGCTGCCCCTTGATGCGGTCATCAAGACCGGCCTTTATGTGATGGTCGGTAGCGGCCTGGCCTTTTCCAGCCGGCTCATCTGGCGCGCCTGGAAGAACTCAACCGCCGATTCTCTTTAGAAACTGCGAACTGGAAGCTTCCGGCCCTTTCATTCCTCTCTGGGCGAGCAACTCCTCCACCCGCGCGAACTCGCATCCCACATCCGCCACACCATGAGCGTCATCACCGTAGGCAACGCCAATCCCCAGCTTTGCGGCAGCGTCCAGGATCGGAGCGCACACGTATGGTTCGGGCTGGCCTTTCAGCAGGGCTCTCGCATTGACATCAAGGATTGCGCCCGCGTCGCGGATCCACTCCAGATTGCGCATGATCCGGCCCCAGACCTCCGGTTGCGTCATGGTTTGCAGATAATCCGGGTCGTGGAGTCGAATGAGATCCAGGTGCCCCACCACCTCCGGCCTGATTTCCTGCAGCAGTTCTAACTGCCCGTCAAAGTAGGCGGCGTACATCCGGCTCTTCCCGCCACAAAGTGCGACCGCTTTGTCGTAGAACTCGCTCGAAAAATCAAAGCAGACGCCGCGCACATGGTGAACCGACCCCACCACGTAATCAAGTTCGTCATGCTGGCGCAGTTCCCTCACCCACTCTGCGCAACCGGGATACCACTCGCTCTCCATGCCGACGAGGATGCCCATGCGGCCCCTGTAGGCATGCTGAAGCGCTCTGGCCTCGGCCACGTAGCTTGCGAAGCGGGCCTGCATCCATTTGGCGGTGCGCCCGAGTCCGGCCTCGTCCGGGTAAAGCCAGGCGTCGTCAACGGGCGGCATGTGCTCGGTCAGGCCGACGCACTCAAAGCCGGCATCGTGATACGCGGCCACGATCTGTGCCAGCGTATCCCGGGCATGATCACAATACTCGCCACTGTGCCCGCCGTGCAGGCTGATCTTTCTCACGCCGCCCCTCCCATGCACGCACACACCGCTTCGGGCTCTTTTGGAATGCCCGCGCTCAGGACTTCATGGCCCTGCTCCGTGACCAGCACGTCGTCCTCAATGCGGATACCGCCGAAATCAAGATAACCGTCAATGGCTTCGTAGTTGATGAACTCTTCCATACGCCGCGCCTGACGCCACTGCTCGATGAGGGCGGGAATGAAATAGATGCCCGGTTCCACGGTCATGACAAAGCCGGGCTGAAGCCTTCTGGCCATGCGCAGGCCAGACAACCCGAACTGCGCGGAACGCCTGAACTCTTCGTCATAGCCCACATGATCCTCACCCAGGGCCTCCATGTCGTGGACGTCAAGGCCCAGCATGTGCCCCAGGCCATGCGGAAAAAAGAGGGCGTGCGCGCCGCTGGCCACGGCCTCGGACGGGTCGCCGCGCATGAACCCGAGGTCCTTGAGCCCCCGTGCCACCACCGTGGCGGCAGCACGGTGGCAGTCCACGAACGGAATGCCAGGGGCCATGCGGCTGGTCCCTTCGGCCAGGGCGGCCAGCACGATCTCGTAAATCTCATGCTGACGCGGCGTGAAGCGCCCGCCCACGGGCAGGGTGCGGGTGATGTCCGAAGCGTAGCCACGGGGCGAAACCACCCCGGAATCAACCAGCAGCAGGTCCCCGCCCGCAAGAATCTGATCATGGCTGTGGTTGTGCAGCACCTCCCCGCGCCGGGACAGGATCATGGGAAACGCTTCCCGGCTGCCCCGGCCCAGGATGAAGCCCTGCATGCGGCCGTAAAGGTCCATTTCCGCCGCTCCGGGGTGGCAGTCGCCCATCAGCGCGGCGTACATTTCGGCGGAAAGATCGACCGCGCGACGGATCTCGCTGACCTCGTCCGCACTCTTGACGCCCCGCAGTTCCACGACGGCGCGGATCAAATCCGGTGAAGACCCTGCCTCGACCGCTTGCGGAACACCGCCCAGGAGGCGCGCGAGCAGCAAGGCCCCGTCCCCCTGATAGGTGGGAAGGTAATGGATGACACGGCCCCGCGCGTGACCCACGGTATCCGCAAGCTCGCCCATGGACCCGCAGGCTTCAATTCCAGACCGACCGGCCAGTTCTGCAAGAGAAGGGCTTGGACCGCTCCAGATGGTGTTCTCCATGCCCGGATCATGGCCAAAAAGGATCTCGCGCCCGCTCTGGCAATCAAGCCACAGGCACAAGCCTGGCGCGTCAAGGCCCGTGAAATACAGAAAGGACCCGTCCTGGCGGAAAGGGAACGTGTTGGCGCGGTAGTTCATGCCGACAAGATCGTTGCCGGGCAAGAGGATACAGCCGCTGCCAACCAGACGCTTGAGCTCGGCCCGGCGGGCGGCGTAGATGGAGGACTCGAACATGGGAAGCTCCTCAAATGACGGGGATGGTCGGGGCCGGAGCGCGAAAAGGCCGAACATATCGATGCCTTGCCTTGTCCCGCGCGCAGGATTACCTAGGGGCTTCGTATCGGGACGCGCCCGAAACGGCAAATTGTGTTTTATGACGTCACAACAAAAGGTCGCGAAAGCGCCTGGGTGTCATTCCCGCGCAGGCGGGAATCCAGTTTTCCAGCCTTCTAAATGGCATCCCCTTCTTGATGGGGATGGCCTGCTCCAGCAACGGCATTTTTGATCGCGGAGGCGCACATGCACTGGGTTCTTTTGGCCAACGGGCCGTTTACTGTCTCGCCCGCCATCAGGGACGTCATCTTTACCGCTGACAGACTGGTCGGCGTGGACGGCGGCAGCATGCATCTACGCGCACTGGACGCACGCCCGCACCTGGCCGTGGGCGACATGGACTCCATTCCGGAGGAGCTGCTGGCGGAATACCGCCGGGAAGGGGTGGAAATGCACCTGCATCCACCCAAAAAGGACGCCACGGACCTGGAACTGGCCCTCGAAATGGCCCTGACCGGGGGAGCGACCCGCATCTCCATCCTCGGGGCCACGGGCGGCAGGCTCGACCACACCCTCGGGAACCTCTTTCTGCTGGCCCGTTGCCTGCCCGTCGGCATTCCGGCCTGCATCATGGACCACAGGCAGAGTATCCACCTCACGGGCCAGAGCCTGATCTTGAACGGCGCGGTGGGCGACACCCTGTCCCTGCTCCCGGCCACGCCCGAAGCCTGCGGGGTGAGCCTGACCGGGCTTGAGTACCCTCTTCATGACGCCACCCTGACCTTCGGCACAAGCTGGGGCATGAGCAACGTCTTTGTGGAAACCCGGGCCACGGTGACACTGAGATCTGGGCGGCTGTTCGTGTTTCATCTTTTCAAGATGTGAATCACACGGCCCGAGACTACGCCGCAAGACAGGAGCAGAGGGACTGACACGGACCGGCACGGACTGGCACGGACCGGAACGGACCTGCACTGACTGGTGCAGGACAAGCGCATTTCGGCTTGTGCGGGCGCAAAAAAAGGCTTCGTGCATGCAACATGCAGAAGCCTTCTCTTCCGGAACGCGGCAGCGCCACGCCTTATTCTTCAGAGCGAACTGTCGAGCACCATGTTGTCGCGGTGCACGACCTCCTGATGCGGGCAGGGGCCCAGGATCTTTTCGATGTCGGAACTGCTCAGCCCCTGGATCTTGCGCAGTTCCGCGGCCTTGAAATTCGAGAGTCCAACGCCCACGACCGCCCCGTCCAGGCGCACGATGCGGACCAGGGCGCCGACCCCGAAGTTGCCTTCCACCCCGGCGATCCCTGCGGCCAACAGGCTCTTGCCCTTGCCGGTCAGGGCGCGCGCGGCCCCGTCGTCGACCGTGATGGTCCCGGCCGGGTCCAGATGGTAGGCCAGCCAAAACTTGCGGCCGGAGAGCATCTTCTGGGTCGGGGCGATCCAGGTCCCCAGATCCTCCAGGTCAAACACCCGCTCCAGCACGTGCTTCTGGCGACCCGAGACGATAAGCGTCGGAACGCCGATGCTGGCGGCGCGGCGCGCGGCCATGAGCTTGCTGAGCATGCCGCCCGTCCCGGCACCGGTCTTGCCCCGGCACATGGACTGCAAATTGAGTTCGGAAATATTTTCGATGCAGGGCACAAAAGCGGCTTCGGGGTTTTCCAGCGGATTGTCGTCGAACACGCCGTCGGCGGAGGTCAGGTTGATGACCACATCCGCCCCGACCAGATTGGCGACCATGGCGGACAGGGCGTCGTTGTCGCCGAACTTGAGCTCCTGCACGGCCACGGTGTCATTCTCGTTGACGATGGGGATGACCTTCCAGTCCAGCAGGCGACACATGGTGTTGCGCGCGTTCAGGAACCGCTCGCGGCTACGCAGGTCGTCCCTGGTCAAAAGGACCTGCGCGGTGATCTTTTCGTAGTGCGCGAAGGCCTCGTCGTAGCTGTGCATGAGGCGGCTCTGGCCCACGGCGGAGGCCGCCTGCTTGTGGACCATGCACCCGGCGGCCTTGTCCGCGCCAAGCACGCAGCGCCCGGCGGCAACGGCCCCGGAGGTGACAAGCACAATCTCAAGGCCGCGGTCGTGCAGCCCCGCGATCTGGTCGGCCAGCCGGTTCATGACCCGGGGGTCGAGCCCCTTGTCCGTGGTCAGCACCGCGCTGCCGACTTTTATGACAACCCGCCTGGCCTTCTTTAGAATACGGCGGCGCTGCTCACGCCAGTCAGTCGATAGTTCCATCCTTGGTCTCGTCCTTGACGGTCTCAAGATGCAATGTCCACATGGCCTCAAGCACCACGTCCACTCCCGTTTCATCCAATGCCGACATGAAGTACACCTTGAGCCCGAGGCGGTCAAAGGCCGCGCGCACCTCGGCCATGCGCTCTTCACCCGCAAGGTCGACCTTGTTGATCACGCGCATCTGCGGCTTCTCGGCCAGGGCCGGGTCGAACTTGCGCAGTTCATCGTCCAGGATGTGAAAACCGGAAAGCGGGTCTTCCACATTCACGTCCTCGATGCTCAGGATGTGGACCAGAAAGCGGGACCGCTCCACATGGCGCAAAAAGGTGTGCCCAAGTCCGAGCCCGCTGTGGGCGCCTTCGATGAGGCCGGGGATATCGGCCACCACAAGCTTGCGCTCCATCTCGTCGATGACCACGCCCAGGTTCGGGGACAGGGTGGTGAACGGGTAGGCTGCGATCTTCGGACGGGCGGCGGAGATGCGTGAAATAAAGGTGGATTTGCCCGCATTGGGCAGGCCCAGCAGGCCCACATCGGCAAAGACCTTGAGTTCCAGACGGATGTATTTTTCAACACCCGGCTCCCCCGGCTGGGCGAAGCGCGGCACCTGCATGACCGAAGACTTGAAGTGCGCGTTACCCTTGCCTCCGCGGCCGCCCTCGGCGACAACGATCTCCTGCCCGTCCCTGGTAAAATCTGCGATGAGCCGCTCCCCGTCAGGGGTTTCCTCAAAGACCTGTGTTCCCACCGGCACCTCGACGACCCTGTCCGCCCCGGCTCGGCCATAGCAAAGCCGCCCGCCACCGGGCTTGCCGCTCTCGGCCTCCTGGATGGACGCGTGGCGATAATCGTAAAGAGTCAGCAGGTTGTTGTTGGCTCGCATGATAATGTCGCCGCCCTTGCCCCCGTCCCCGCCATCGGGACCGCCCCGAGGCACGTATTTTTCCCGGCGGAACGAAACACTACCCTGACCACCGCTTCCGGAACGGATGATGATCTTGGCCTCATCTACAAATCTCATGTTCTCTCCAGGTCCGGGGCGCATGACCGCCGGACAGCAAAAAAAGCCGCCCAAGAGCACTCTCTTGAAGCGGCTTGAAAAAGGCTTGCGCCGGACAAAGCCTAGACAGCAGGGACGATATTGACCCTGGTCTTGACCTTGTTTTTACGGGTATATTTTTCAAACTTCACGACGCCGTCGATGAGCGCGAAAAGAGTGAAATCCTTGCCCACGCCGACGCCCACACCGGGATGAACCTTGGTGCCATGCTGACGCACAAGAATGTTGCCCGCCAAAACCGTCTGGCCACCGAACTTTTTCACGCCAAGCCGCTGACCGGCACTGTCGCGTCCGTTACGTGAACTACCACCTGCTTTTTTATGAGCCATTTTTTCCTCCCAACACTAGGACTGAATGGATTTCACTTTCAGGGTAGTAAAATCCTGACGGTGTCCCTGTTTTCTACGATAATCCTTGCGGCGTTTCTTCTTGAAAATGATGATCTTCTTGTCACGACCATGCTCAAGCACTTCGCACTGCACGGCTGCGCCGTCGACAAAGGGCTGGCCGATCTTGACATCGGCGCCAGTCCCAACCAGCAGGATCTTGTCCAGAGTAAGCTCTGAACCGGCCTGTACGTCGAGCTTGGCTACCTTCAGAATGCGGCCTTCTTCCACTCGAAACTGCTTTCCGCCCGTTTCCACGATTGCAAACATCTTGCGACCTCCAAAATATTGAACGACGTGGCTACCTCTTCCGAGATGCCCCGTCAAGACTCTGATCACGCTAAAAAGCCGTCCGGAGCAGGACAGCTGTCGAGAGGGATGATGCAAATAAGACGAAACTTCTGTGTCGTCAATAAAAAAATCAGGAGCACCAGACACCAAGGGTTTCAACCAGATCCTGCAGCCTGTATGGCTTGGCCAGGTGCCCGTTCATCCCCGCCTCCAGACTTTTGCGCTGATCCGACTCCAGTGCGTGCGCGGTAAGGGCGATGATCGGCACGTCCAGCCCCATGGCTCGTATCCTTCTGGTGGCCTCAAGGCCGTCCATGACCGGCATCTGGATGTCCATGAGCACAATGTCGAACTTTTTCCCCGCAACCAGGGCGTCCACCGCTTCCTGACCGTTCTCGGCGAGGACGATGTTCCGCACATCCAGGCTGCGAAGCATCTTGACCAGCAGTCCTCGGTTGAAGGGATTGTCCTCCACCGCCAGAACCCGGACAGGGGCAAAAGACCGGCTCTGATTTTCGCTGTCTGCAAGCTGCTGCCTCGGAGCCTGGGCCGAAATCTTCATGAGCAGCGAGAAGGAGAACGTGCTGCCCTTCCCGGCTTCACTCTGCACGGCGATGCCGCTGCCTCCAAGCAGGCGCACCAGGCTGTTGGCGATGGTCAGGCCAAGCCCGGTACCTCCGTATTCCCGGGTCAGGGAGCCATCGGCCTGCTCGAAGGAGGTGAAAATGCCCTGTTGCCGGTCCTCGGGAATGCCGATGCCCGTATCGCGCACGGAAAAATGCAGCTTGACCTTGCCGCTGCCTGCGCCCTTCCCGCTCACGACAACCTCCACACGCCCGCTTTCCGTAAACTTGACGGCGTTGCCGATCAGGTTGACCAGCACCTGTGTAAGCCTCCCCGCGTCCGTGCTCACCCCTGCGGGCAACCCGAAGGTAGTCAGGCGCAGATCAAGCCCCTTTTTCTGGGCCTGTTCGCTGAACATGGTCCGCACCCGCGCAAGCAGCGCTTCGAGTTCCACATCCTCCGGCACGATGCGCATCATGCCGGCCTCGATCTTGGAAAAATCGAGGATGTCATTGATGATGACCAGCAGGCTCTCCGCGCAGACGCGAATCCCGCTCACACAGTCGGCCTGGTCCGGATCAAGTGGAGTCCGGGCCAGCAATTCCCCATGGCCGAGGATGGAGTTCATGGGCGTACGGATCTCGTGACTCATATTGGCCAGGAACATGCTTTTGGCCTGTGAGGCAGCCTCTGCCCGGCGCCGGGCATCGACAATTTCCGTGACCTCGATGACGCTGACAATCATGCCCCCGAATGCGGCCTCGCCCATGACCGACTGCATGCGCACCACCAGGGCCATGTCCCGGAAGGATTCCAGCTGAATTTCCCGCAGCCGGGCGCGAGGGTCGGCCTGCAGGGTGCGCAGCCCCTGCTCCATCTGCGCCTCAAGAATGCCGGCGGGAAAAAGTTCCCAAACCTTGCGGCCCAGCAGATCCTGCGCCTCGCGCCCCAGAATGCGGCACAAACTCCCGTTGGCATCGATTACGGTCCCGTCCTCGCTGGTCAGCGCAACGCCTTCGTTGATTCCGGCCAAGAGGGATTCCAACCGCGATTTTTCCTGCAGGAGCTCCCGCTCGGCCTGCTTGCGCTGGGTCACGTCCATGAAGACTTCAAGAATCAGCGTCTCGCCCTGCAGAATGACCGGTATGGAGCTTTTGATGACGTCCAGGGCGCGGCCCTCCAGCGCGCGCATGCGCACTTCGTGCTCGAACTCGACCCGGGACTGCCGATCAGGATCCTCCGGGCGCACATTTTCGTAAAACATGTCCCACGGCACGCGCCGTTCGAAAAACCACCCCGGCTCGATATCAAGCAGGTTGGTCGCAGCAAGATTGACCCGGCGGATGATGCGGTCCTGGCCCAGAATTGCAATACCTACGGGCAGGGCTTCCAGAATCCTTTCCATGCCCGCGTTGGCTTCGACCACCGCGGCGCTGTCTTTCTCGCGAGACTCGAGCAGGCCCGCAAAATCACCCATGCTGCGCAGACACAGCGTGACCATGCCGACCAGCAGGAGCGCGACCAGTCCGCCGGTCATGGCCAGGAGACGGTCGGCATCATGGCGGTGATCCGCGACAAGCCTGTCCACCCGGCTCCTGATGTCGCGCTGGAGCACATCGGAAATCCTCGACGCCTGCTCGAACAGTACCAGGGCCTGTTCAAGGACAGGTTTCATGTCGGATGCCGCGCCGTCCCTGCCGGGGTCCCGGATGTCATGCAGGAGGCTGCGGACCATGAAATGGCCATTGTCCGCTATACCCTGGACCAGCGTCACGAGTCTGGAAGCCTCGGCAAGAAGTTCGGGCGGCATGGGCCGGGCAAGGCTAATATCTTCATGGCCCGCTTCTGTGCCGTCACCGGAGCGAAATTCCCCGCCCTGGTGCATCACGACCAGAGCCCCGCGCGAACGCGTCAGGGCCTTGTCGATGTCGGCCTCAAGGTCTAGCAGTCCCGGCAGATCCCTGACCGAGGCCAGACGCTCAAAGCCCAGCAGCGCGGCAGCCATTTCAACGCGAAAAGTCTGGACCAGATTCAAATGCGCCTGCTCAGCCGTCATGAGTTGCTCATGGGCGCGAATGACCTGGTAGCGATGGGCCTCCTTGACCCCGAGGGCGATGACCCCGAGCAGCATGAGTGCCAGCATCCACAGAATCCGCCGTTGGTTGGGGTGCTGCAGGTGCCAGATCGACAGGTCCTTCATACGGCCCTGCCAAGGAAAAAAATATCCACGCGCCGGGCTCCGGCTGCGAGGCAGGCCTCGGTGCAGGCCGTCAGCGTGGCCCCGGTGGTCATCACATCGTCCACGAGCAGAACATGCTGTCCGGTCATGTCCGTCGCGGCCATGAAGGCACCCGCGACATTGCGATGCCGCTCGGCCCGGCCCAGGCTCGACTGGGCTTTGGTGTCACGAGTTTTGCGCAGGTCCGTGCGTCGCACAGGCAGGCCCACGGCCTTGGCGAGCATACGCGCAAGCTCCACGCTCTGGTTGAAGCCACGGGCGAGCACCCTGGCCGGCAGCATGGGCACGGGCACGACGCAGTCAGGACGCGCCAGGCCGTGCCTGTCCCAGGCTTGCCGGATGAGATGCGCAAGAAGCTGGCCCATTCCGTGGTCGTGGCTGAATTTGTGGCGATGGATGAGTTCGCGCAGGGCCCCGGAGTAAGTCCCGTGAAAAGCCAGGGCCGACCACGGAGGCTTGCTCCGGCGGCAGCCCAGGCACGAATACACGGGCGCCGAAGGGTCGGCGTAGCAGATGCCGCAGTCGGGGCAATAGCCGCCGACACGCGGGGCAAGAAGTTCCCGGCAGCCAGGACACAGAGGATACTCGCCAGGGGCCTGGAGCACCGCTGCGCAATACTGGCAGCGCCGCCCGGCCGCATGCCGCACCACGGCAAGCGCCCGGCAGAGCCCCCCTACCACCCGCTGCTCCGGGCCAGGACGCGCACGGCCTTTGCGGCTTCTTCATCCCTGGAAAAATCGTCGGCATCATCGAGCCCGCGCAGGCAAACGGGGTTCTCCAAGCGCAGATCGAAGACCTCCAGAAAATAGCGCAACGTCGGCAGAATGCCTGCAAAGAGATGCTCGCCCCGCTTCCTCCCGGCCACCAGCACAACGTATGCGGGGCGGACGGGCCGAGGCAAACGCAGCCCGCGCTGCCGGGCCATGTACCTGGCCTGGGCGCGGTCGATCCAGGCCTTGGCCTGGCTTGGCAGGTGATAGAAATAGACCGGGGCGGTCAGAACCACGCCGCACGCGGAATCAAGACGCGCAAAAAGCTCTTCGGCACCGTCCGTGCCGATCCTGCACTGGCCGTCTTCGGTGCAGGCCCCGCACCCGGTGCAGGGCTCGAGCATATGGTCACGCAGAAAAACGGGACTGACCGGGGCTTCCAGGCTGCGCGCGAAAAGCGCGGCGGCCTGGTCGCTGTTGCCCCCGCTCCGGGGACTCAGGGACAGGACAAGCGGAGCGTTCATGAACGTGGCTTGCGCACGAATTCCGCACGCACGTATTCTCCGACCTCACTCAGGTTCAAGCGCCAGTCGGTTTCAATATACAGGGCGTTTTCAAGCTGGGGCACCACGCTCGGCTTGACCCAGAAAACCTGCCTGTCCGTTCGGCTGAATCGCAGCTGCCAACTGGCATCGACGCCCACGTGTCAGCACCTGTCCCTAAAATCGTGTTCGCCTTCGGGGATCATGGTCGCTCCTATCGGATAAATTCGGTGAAAAACGGATTGTTGAGCTTCTCCTGCCCCACGGTGGTTTCCGGCCCATGACCGGGGTAGACCACCGTCCCTTCGGGGAGGGTGAATATCTTGCTGCGGACGGAGCGGATCAATTCCTGCTCTGAACTGCCGGGGAAATCGGTGCGTCCCACGGAGCGGTAGAAAAGCAGGTCGCCGACGAAAACCGCGCCCAGGTCCTCAAAATAAAAGGACACGCTGCCCGGACTGTGACCGGGTGTGGCCAGCACGCGGCAGCTTACGCCCAGCAGAGGCAGCTCGCCTTCCTGCAGCGGGGTGAACGAAAAGGCGGGAGTGCGCGGAAAACCCATCATCCCGCCGCCGCCAAGTTCGGTATCAAGGAGAAAGCCATCCTTTTCACTGGCCATGACAGGCAGTCCCGTGGCCGCCACGAGATCGGCGTTGCCCTGGATGTGGTCGAAATGAAGGTGCGTATTCAAAATCGCGACGAGTTTCTTCTTGTGTGTTGCGAGAAAGGAGAGAATCTCCCCTGCCTCGCCTCCCGGATCGATGACCACGGCCTCGCTTTTCGAGTGCACAACGTAACAGTTCGTATCCAGCGGCCCCAGCGGCATGACGGTAACTTCGAGCATCGGTTCCTCCCTGACAGACTTTATCTGCCGGATGTAGCCAGCTTCGTCCCAAAACACAATTCTCCTTTCTGGACAAGGCCTCCGGCATGAGGCAAAGGCTTCAAAAACACCCTGGGGTCAATTATGAACACGGCCACTTCCATCGATACCGGAGCCCTGCGCAGGCAGGACATCATCGAGTACGAGCCTCTCCTCAAAACCGCGCTGAAAGCCATCATTCCCTTCGCCTCATACAGCCTCGTATTTCCGGCCAGAACTCCGGAAGAAATGGAGGCCGATCCGCAGCACCCGTTCGGCCGCGCAACCCTTGAAAACGATCGCTTGGCGCTGCCGCTGACACACTCGGACCGGCTGCTCGCAGTGTTCGAGGCCAGGGGGGTCGATCCGCAGGAGACATCACGGGCCCTGCCGTTTCTGCCGCACATGGCGTCCCTGTGCCTTGAGCAGATCAAGATCCGCAAACAGGTCATCACCGACCCCCTGACCGGCCTGTTCAACCGCCACTGCCTGCACCAGGCCCTGATCCGCGAAATTTCCGGCATTGTCGGTTCCATCATGCCCGGACCGGGCGCCATGGCCGACGACTCCCTGCAGGGCCACAGCGCGTGCTTTGGCCTCATCATCCTGGACCTGGACCGATTTCGCCAGATCAATGAAAACTACGGACACAATTTCGGGGACAAGGTCCTGAACCTGGCGGCGGAACGCCTGCGCGCGGCATGCCCCAAACAGACCCTGGTCTGCCGCCTGGACGGGGATTCATTCGGCGTGCTCTGGCCCCAGGCCTCCCGCGCGAAGATGAGCGAACTGGCGGCGAGCCTGGGCGGCGAACTGGCCAAGGTCTCGGCGCGTTTCACCCCCTTGCGCGAAGACATCGGCGTTTCGGCCAGCATCGGCCACGTCAACTACCCGCAGGACCTGCAGGGAGCCCAATTCCAGAAACCATCCGAGGAACAGGCCTGGCTGGTGCTGGAAAAGGCGGAAAAGGCGCTGAACACGGCCAAGGCCGGCGGCCGTTCCCAGATATGCTCCTTCAAGCAGATACTGACCCAGGGCGGAATTGTCCTTGACGTCATGCCCATGAACCGTCTGGTCATAAACCTCGGGCGCAGCATGGACGCCCACGAAGGGCAGCGGTTTTTGATCTGGTCGCGCAAGTTCAACGGCACGGAGACCATTGTCGGCACGCAGGGCGACGTGATTTTCGGGCACTACCCGCCCATGTACAAGGCCGAGGTGTCCCTGGTCGAAGTGCAGGAGGACATGTCCATCGCCGAGGTGCTGGTGCAGAGCGATCCGAACTGGACCGTGGAGCAGGGAGACAAGCTGACCCTGCTCGACGACCATTCCGGACGCATGGAGCAGCGCGAAGTCCACCCCGGTGATCGCACGCCACAGAAAGACCCGCTCACGGGCCTCTACCCCTATCGCGACTTCCTGCAGGCCTGGCAATCGGCCCGCACCCAGGCCAGGGAATTCTGCATGGTGCTCATGCGCCTCGAGTCGCATCACGCCGAGCGCACCCCCATGGACAAGATGAAGGAGGAGCAGTTCTTCCAGATCCTGGCGGGGCGGGTCGAGGCCCTGTTCGGGCCCGAGGCGCTGGGCGGACGGTTCAGCGTGAACTGCATCATCTATCACGTGCCGGACCTTGGCCAGGAAGACTGCCTGCGCATCGTACGCGAACTGCTCGAGGACGAACGCTTCGCGGGACTGGAAAAGTCCGTAGGCATCGCGGCCTACCCGTTCCTTGACTACACGCGCTCCGACACCCTTGAAAACGTGCGCAAGGCCCTGGATCATGCCGACTACCTGCGCGACGAAAAAATCGCCTGTTTCGACTCCGTGTCCCTGAACATCAGCGCGGACCGCCTTTTCGCGCAGGGCGAAACCTTTGACGCCATCGCGGAATACAAAAAGGCCCTGACCGTGGACGACGCCAACCTGCTGGCCCGCAATTCCCTTGGGGTCTGCTATGCCCGGCTGAACAAATACGCCACGGCCAGAACCATCTTTCAGGAGCTCACCAGCCGCCATCCGGACCACGTCATGCCGCTCTACAATTTCGGCTGCGCCTGCCTCAAGGATGGCGATCCCGCAGCCGCCAGGCAGGCCTTCGAACAGGTTCTGGCCATCGAACCCAAGCATGTCTACGCGCTCATCCGCCTCGGCCTCATGGCGGAGGAGGAAGGGGACTTCGAGCGAGCCTGGACCCTCTACGAACAGGTCAGGACAATGTCCGAGGAAGAGGGGGCGCACAACCCGGCCTACCGCTACCTGGCCCGGCTCGCTTTTCGCCGCGACGACCGCGATACGGCCCGCGAATACCTGCACCAGGCCATCACCGCCAACCCCCAGGACGCCCACTCCTTCCACCTGCTGGCCAAGATCTACCTGGAGCGCGGCGACGACCCTGAAATTGCCGAATCCCTGGCCAGACAAAGCGTGCACCTCAAACCCGACGCCCCGGCGTTCTGGGAAATACTGATCACCGCCCTGGAACAGCAGGGCAAAACGGACGAGGCCGCACAGACAAAAATTCGCGCGGCTGCGCAAAGCGGTTGACAGGAGAGGCCTCTTTGCCTAAAGAGGCTCCTCACGAGCATTCCCCGGTAGCTCAGCTGGCAGAGCAGGTGGCTGTTAACCACCGTGTCGGCAGTTCAAATCTGTCCCGGGGAGCCAGAATTCCCAGGGCCCTTCACGCGAAGGGCCTTTTTTTATGCCACATCGCAATTAACGCCCGCGAGGGATTTTCGAGGCACCCTGCCCGGACCAACCCGACCCGCCGCTCCGACCAGGCGAAAAACCACACAACTCCAAAATAGTCCCTTGCCTTCAAGCCACTCATCAGTCCATGATGGAGACCATGAAAGCTCCACGCGCCACCTCCACCCGCACCCCGCACACCGGTCAGGCCGACCATGGACGCATCGTGGGCGAGGCCTCGTCCTGTCTCGATTCCCTGCAGCTTGAACATCTGGAACGCGAGTTCAGGGTTTGGGCCCAAGGCTCCAGGCGCACCGACGTGACCTTGTCCCGCAAGCGCATCCTGCTCATCTTCCTGCTCATCCGCCACACCGGGGCCAAGCTGCACGAGGTGCTCGACCTAAGCCCCCTGCGCGACATCGACCATGACCGCCTCATCGTCACCTTCGGGCGAAACACCCCGGAGCAGACCAGGTCCGTACCCCTGGCCGACGCCCTGGCCGTGGAGATTCGCAGCATCCTCTCCGACGAGATTTTTCGCCGGGCTTCAGGCCAGACGCTCTCTGTCGACCCGGCTTTTGTGCGACGCAAATTCTATGAACGCGCCGAGGCCTGCGGCTTCCCCAAGAACCTGGCCAGCCCCGAAATGATCCGCAAATCTCGCGGGGTGGAGCTGATGCAGTCCAACATGCCCTTGCCGGCGGTGCAGATGTACCTTGGGCACTCCACGCCCAACCTGACCTCGGCCTACGTGTCCTTCTCCGAGGAGGACATCCGCACCATCACCTCGTCCTTTCTGCAGCGCGAAAGCCACCGCAAAACGAGCGCCCGCAACTCCTTTTTCGGCAAGATCACGGCCATCCGCCCCGCCGACATCCAGGCCGAGGTATTGCTCACCACCCTTGACGGGCACGTCATATCCTCCATCATCACCCTGGACAGCCTGCGCCGCATGGGCCTCAAAACCGGCCGCCTGGCCACGGTGGAGGTCAAGGCCCCCTGGGTCAGCCTGCACAAATCCGAAAACGAGCCGCTCTGCTCGGCCGAAAACCGCCTGCCCGGAGTCATCACCAGCATCAAGCGCGGGCGGGTCAACACCGAATACGTACTCTCCATCGGGCCGGACACGGAACTGTGTATCGTCTCAACGACACAGAGCCTGCGTCGCCTGAAGTTGCAGGAGCAGGACAGCGTGTGGGCCGTTTTCGGCAGTTACGCCACCATCGTAAGGGTGGATTGAACCCTGTACCGTCGCATCGTCCACGCGGGAGACATTCCATGAACGAAAAAAGGACGAGAGACCGCCTGATCGAGGCCAACGCCCGCGAATACGGCCCTGTTTCCAACTATATCAATTGGATCGACGAAGATCGCGCCCGCACAGCGAACCAGGAAAGAGCCCGGCTGCTGCAAACGCCCGGCCTTTTGGTTTCGTGCCTTGGCACCAAGATCCATTACGGCCCCCTCGCGCCGGGGTGCCTGCAGTGCGCGGGCATGGCCTGGTCCTGCCTGTTCATCAGCGGACGCTGCAACGGACGCTGCTTCTACTGCCCCGCGCCCCAAAACACCGACGACCCGCCCATGTCCGGCAGCGTGCCCTTTTTGCGTGCACAGGATTACGCCAACCACGTCCATTATTTCGGGTACGGCGGAGCGAGCATCAGCGGCGGCGAACCATTCCTGGATTTCGAAAAAAGCCTGGCTTACGTAGCGGCTCTGCGCCGCACCTGCGGCCCGGCCCTGCACATCTGGCTCTATACCAACGGCATTCTGGTCACAAAGGACCGGCTGCGCCAGCTCGTGGACGCCGGACTTGACGAGATCCGCTTTGACATTGGCGCCACGGACTACGAGCTGAAATTTCTCCCCCTGGCCTCCGGCATCGTGCCCACGGTCACCGTGGAAATACCGGCCGTGCCCGAAGAGGCTGCGCGCCTGCGCTCGCTTTTGCCCGATCTTTGCGCGGCCGGGGTGAGCCATCTGAATCTGCACCAGCTGCGCCTCACCCCGCACAACGCCAGGCATCTGCTCGAACGCGCATACACGTACGTTCACGGCCCCAAGGTCACGGTGCTGGAATCGGAACTCTGCGCCCTTGCGCTCCTGGCCCATGCGGCGGAGCGCAGGCTCCCGCTGGCCGTCAATTACTGTTCGTTCGTGTACAAGCACAGATTCCAGGCTGCGGCCAGCCGCAGGCGATTCGGGGCGCTGATGCTTGAAGAGGGGGAAGCGCTGACCGACAGTGGCCACATCCGTCTGTCACGTGCGGCCAATTCCGCTGCAGACGAAGCGGACCATGCGGCATACGCGGCGGCCTTCATGCGCCCCAAAGCCAACCCGAAATTCCCGCATCGGCAGCTTCCCCTCGCCGACGACTTTTCGATTTTCCTGGAGCGCCATCCCGCCTGGCCAAGCGCGGGTGCCCTCGCCCAAGCCCCGGACCCGGACCCTTCGGGCTTCTATCCGCCGAGCCTGGAAGAGTCGTGCGAGTGGATCACGCCGGGGCTTGGCGTATATTTTTGACAACCCCAGTGCTTTGCGGGAAGCTTGTTTTTCGGAGGAATCATGAACCACCATCCAAATCACAGAAACTTCATCCTGATCATGTTCGCGTCCCTCTTGCTGCTGGTCCCGGCCTGCTCATCCACGCCTTTCAGCGAACGCTACCAGTCCGGAGCCGACACCGTCTTTTTGTGGCGGGACGAGCCCATTCCCCTGGCACCGCAGTGGCGGTATCTGGGCGAAGAAAAAATCACCGTGCGCGGAGAAATCTGGGATTCCATCCTCACCCCTGTGGACGAGGTCAATTCCCTGCTTTTCGTGTGCGAGGACAGAGGAGCCCCGGAATTTCTGATCCTTTCCCGGGTCATGAAGACCAGTCAGACCGAAATTTTCCGCTATCTGGGCGGAATGAAGACTCTCATCGAGGGATATCCGTACCGCGAGGCCTCCTATGCGCTGTCTTCGGACACGACGGACCCGGAATACCGCCGCTACCTGGAAAAGATCCGCGCAGCCGGGTTCACTCCTGCCCCTGCCTACAAGGTCAGGATGCTGGACCGGCTTCCCGTGGACACGGCCATGGTCCGCATCATGGAGCTCTCTCCCGGAGGAGGGACCCAGCAACTCCCCGCGTATGGCAGGCTCTACCCGCAGGAACGACTGGAGCTTCTTCGGCGCCGTTTCTTCTGAACACAAGGACCTCGCGGGCACCCCGGAACAAGGAGGTTGACAGCGCGCCTGCCATTCTCTAAAAGCGCGTTCTGGCTTTTGTTCCCCGGTAGCTCAGCTGGCAGAGCAGGTGGCTGTTAACCACCGTGTCGGCAGTTCAAATCTGTCCCGGGGAGCCATGAATTTCCTGCCCACCCGGCAACAAAAAACCCCTCGAATCGAGGGGTTTTTTGTTGCCGGGCGGTCCTGCCTCCAGGACGGCGCAAACCGAATCGCAAAAAAACGGGGCAGACCCGAAAGGTTTGCGCCGCGAAGCGTATTTTGCGCCTGCCAGGCTATTTGCGCTCGGCCTGGGCCTTGCGTGCCTCCACATAGTGCGCGGCGGCCAGGGCGGCCACGCAGCCGTCGGCCGCGGCCAGGACGATCTGGTTGGCGTACTTCTGACGCAGGTCCCCCACGGCGAAAATGCCGGGCAGGTTGGTCTCGCATTTTTCGTCCGTGATCACGTATCCCGAGGCGTTCATCTTCACGCCGGACGGGACGAGGCCGTTGTTGGGGAGGAAGCCGACAAAGATGAACACGCCGTCGGTGGCGATCTCCTGGGTCTCTTCGGTCTGCACGTTCTTGACCTTGACCCCGATCACGCCCTGGTCATCGGCGGCGATATTTTCCAGCACGGAACTGAGCACCAGGGTGATGCGCGGTTCGGCGAAAACCCGCTGCTGCAGGATGCGGCTGCCGCGGAACTCGTCGCGGCGATGCACAAGATAGACCTTGGCGCAGATCTTGGAGAGGTAGAGGGCATCTTCCAGGGCCGTATCTCCGCCGCCGACCACGACCACGGTCTTGCCGCGAAAGAAGAACCCGTCGCAGGTGGCGCAATAGGACACGCCCTTGCCGTACTGCTCCATCTCGCCGGGCACGCCCAGCTTGCGGGCCGACCCGCCGGGAGCGAGGATGACGGAATGAGCGAGCAGCCTTGTGCCGTCGGCCAGGACGACTTCGTGATAGTCCACGCCCGGCTCGACGCTGGTGACCTCGTTCTCACGGATTTCGAGGTTGTAGCGCTTGGCATGGTTCAGAAATTTCTCGCACAGCTCAAATCCGCCAACTTCCTCGATGCCCGGATAGTTTTCCACATCCTTGGTCAGGGCGATCTGGCCGCCGGGCATGCCCTTTTCGATCAGAACGGTGTTCATTGCCGCGCGCATGGCATAGATTCCTGCGGAAAGTCCGGCCGGACCACCTCCGACAATGACCAGATCGTACATTTTGTTTTCCAAGATACTCTCCTTCAAGCCCGGCCCGTTTCAGGCCATTTCCTGTTTGTCTTCATCCTTGCCAAAATTGACCATGCCCTCGGCCAGCTCTTTAAGTCGCTGGTCCGCCAATGCATATATGCTGCCCCTCGGATAGGTGCCGTCCTTTCGTCGCGTACCGGCTCTTTTTCCGGTCAAAAGCTCGATGCCCTCTTCGATGCTGGCCACGGACCAGACGTGGAATTGCCCCTGGCGCACGGCCTCGACCACTTCAGCCCTGAGCATGAGATCGGGCACGTTGGCGCGGGGGATGATCACGCCCTGCTTCCCGGTCAGCCCCTTGGCCTTGCAGCAGGCGAAAAAGCCTTCGATCTTGTGATTGACCCCGCCGATGGCCTGGACCTCGCCGTTCTGGTTGACGGACCCGGTCACGGCGATGCCCTGTTTTATGGGCACGCCTGACAGGCTGGAGAGCAGGGCGTACATCTCCGTGGAGGACGCGCTGTCGCCGTCGACCCCGGAATAGCTCTGTTCGAAAGCGATGGACGCGCTCACGGCCAGGGGCTTGTCCTGGGCGAACATCTTGCGCAGATAGCCGCCAAGGATGAGCACGCCCTTGTTATGGGTGCTGCCCGAAAGTTCGGCCTCGCGCTCGATGTTGATGATCCCGGCCTTGCCCATGGACGTGGCGGCGGTGATGCGGCTGGGTTTGCCGAACATCATGTCGCCCATGCTGTACACGGCCAGGCCATTGATCTGTCCGACCCTGGTCCCGTCGGTATCGATCATGATGGAGCCGCGGTCAATCATGTCCTGGATCTTTTCCTCGATGAGGCTGGCGCGATGCAGCCGCGCCTCTATGGCCCGGTTCACGTCCTCGCCGCGGGCAGTGCCTCGCCCGTCCTGGCCTGCGAAATAGTCGGCCTCGGTGAGCAGGTCGGCCAGTTTGGGGAAGGTCGCGGCCATCTTTTCCTGGCGGCCGCCCATGCGCACGGCCTCTTCCACCAGCGCGGCCACGGCGGAGCGGTCAAAGGGGCGCAGCCCGTGTTCCTCGCACTGGGCGCGCACGAAGCGGGCGAACAGGGTCACGGCCTCGCCCGTATTGTCCATGGTGGAGTCAAAATCGGCGCGGACCTTGAAAATCTTGGGCACGTCCTCGTCGAAGCGCTGCAACAGATGATACATGTAGGTGTCGGCCAGGACGATGACCTTGATGTCCATCTCGATGGGTTCGGGTTTCATGGACGAGGTGGTGAAGAGGTAGAAGGGATCGTAGGTCTGGATCTCCATCTTGCGGCTCTTGAGAGCGCGCTTGAGGGACTGCCACACCCCTGGCTCCATGATGGCGTCAAGCAGGTTCAGGACCAGATACCCGCCATTGGCACGCACAAACGACCCGGCCTTGATGCGCGAGAAATCCGTGCGCCAGACCCCGCTGCGGTCCACGATGCGCTCGATGCTGCCAAAGAGGTTGCGGTAGGTCGGGTACTCCTCGATGATGACCGGCGGCCCCTGCTGATCGCCGTTGTCGACCAGCACGTTGACCGAATACTGCTCGAAAGGATCACCCATCGGCATCTGCGGCGGCCGCTCCTGGTTGAAGAAGATGGCGATGTTGTCGACCATGTCGTCGACCATGTGCTGAAAATACCCGTCCAGCTCGGCGCATTTGAAATCAGATTTCAGTGGGGCGATGAGGTCCCCGGCCAGGTTCGAGAACATGAGCTTGTCGGCGTGCCGGTTCTTTTCCTGGATCTCCTTCTGCAGGGCGCGGATCTGCAGAAAGATGGAATCGATCTCGGTCTTGATCTCACCGTGCTTGACCTTGATGCGCTCGAACTCGTCCTTTGGAAAACGACCCTTCTCGACCATCTGCTCAAGCTTGAGGACAGGGGTGGGCTCGCCGTCGACAATGGGCATGACTTCCGGCGGCTGGCCCTGACGGCCCTGAAAGGTGACCAGGGCGAAACCGGCTTCCTTGACCTGCTTTTCCAGATTCATGAAGAAGCTGGCGGTCTTTTTCTCGTAGGTTTCGTTGATCTCGTTCTTGCGCGCCAGATATTCCGAGCTCTCGAAAAGCTTGGGCACCTCTTTTTTGAGCTCGTCGACCAGCCCCTGCATGCCCTTCTTGAGCTTCTCCCCAAGGCCGGATCCAAGGCGGATCAGGATAGGCGCTTCGGGGTTCTTGAAATTGTTCAGGTAGCAGAGATCGCCGGGGGTATCCCCGTTTTGCTCGACCTTGGCGAGGACTTTGCGCACCGCGTCCATGCGCCCGGTGCGGGGGGCTCCGGTGACCAGGATGTTGTAGCCCGGACGGCGGATGCCGATGCCGAACCTGAGCGCGCCAACGCCCCGTTCCTGGCCCAGGATCTCGTCCAGGGGTTCAAGCTCGTCCGTGGTGGCAAAAGGCAGAGTGGACGTATCGAGCGTCCACCGCAGCTGGTCAGGCGTCAGTCGTAACGATTCACTCATTGCTCCCCCGCTCGTGTTCTTCCGTACTCACCTGTACGGAGGTGCAGTCCTTGCACCTGGGCAAAACGATGCGCAGCACGCCACCGGAATAGGTCGCGCGGACCTGATCCGTCTGCACGGGGCCGGAAAGGCGCACCGTGCTTGAAAAGCCGTGCCGTGAAATGCTGAGCGCCTGCCCCTCCCGGATCTGCTCAACCTTTTCAGCGGCGATGGCCAGACGGTTGCCGGTGACCGAGACTTTGATGGAACGCGGGTCTAGACCCGGCACATGGGCCGAGACCAGGATGGCGCCCTTTTCGTTGACCACGCGCACATCCGGGTCGCAGCGCAAGAGGCGCAAATCCATGGGGCTGCAGAAATCGCGCACAAAGGAGTCGAAAAGCTCTTCCATGTCCTCTTTGAGCTTGCCGAGCTCGGCGCGGTGCCACAAATGCAGATCGGACATATCTCCTCCGCAAGACAGATGCGACTGCAAAAAGTCGCGAAAGAACCTGAGTGTCATTCCCGCGAAGGCGAGAATCCATTTTTTTCCAGATAGTTAAGAAAAGCATGGATCCCCTTCTTCAAGGGGATGACGGCTTTTTGCAGTGACGTCAAAACAGTGGGCCAGTCAGATTCCGAAAAAAAAGGTAGCGTAGGAAATGTTTCCGGCGTCGCCAATGCAGTGAATATCACCCTGGGCGGCGCTGTGGTCAAGTCCGTCCTCAAGATTTGCGCGCAAGGGGGG
>SWCE01000113.1_pt1 | contig 42513 bp, 39 predicted proteins | sample 4690061 | NCBI WGS metagenome assembly SWCE01 (sample SAMN10267279, study PRJNA491770) | bioreactor metagenome | isolation source: DHS bioreactor inoculated with subseafloor sediment | place: Japan: off Shimokita Peninsula | collected 2012-10
AGCGGTTTTCTGCAGACAGATGACTATGCTGGTTATAACTCAGTGGAGAAAATAACCAGAGTGGGTTGCTTTGCTCATGCTAGGCGATATTATACAGATGCCCTAAAGATACTTCCAAAGGAAGCCGTAATAGAATCAACCCACGCTTACGCAGCCCTTGAGTATTTTAAGAAAATGTTCTATCTAGAATCCCAATGGAAGGAATTAACCTCTAAAGAAAGGCAGGATAAGCGAAACATAGAGCTAAAGCCTGTACTAGAGGCTTATTTGTCATGGCTTCAGGAAGTACAGCCAAAGGTTGTAAAGAAAAGTAAGCTGGGACAGGCAATCAACTACAGTTTATCAAACTGGGAACTACTAAATAATGTTTTAAAAGATGGTCAGTGTGAGCTGAGTAATAACGGAGCAGAACGACAAATCAAGCCCTTTGTAATCGGCAGGAAAAACTACCTTTTCTGCAAATCACCCCATGGAGCTAAGGCTAGCGCCATAATATACAGCATAGTAGAGACAGCTAAAATGAACGGACTAAACCCCTTCTACTATCTACAATATTTATTTGAAGAGCTTCCAAATACAAAGCTTACTAAACTAGACGCACTGGATCATCTTCTTCCTTGGTCAGAAACCTTACCGGAAGAATGCAGGACATCATTTAAAAAATCATAATAATATCAAAAGTCCTATTTATGATGATCTTATCATAGATAGGACTTATTTAATATGTGGTCTGTAATTGACGGATACATTAGTTTACCAGAAAGAGGTGTCAGTCTTTCAAGTACGAGATCAAGTCTCAAGGAGCGTACGACATCACTCTATCTAATAATCTAATTATACATTTAGATGCATAACTTTTCAGCTAAAAAAGGATTATAGGTTGCCTTTATTAACCTAAATATATTATACAAGGGGCTGTCAAGATGAATGAAGATTATTGGAAAGAACAGAGTAAAACCTTTAATGAGGCGGCTGAGTATTATGACAAATATAGACCAAGCTATCCTCAAGAACTTATTAACGATTTAATAGACAAGGCAGAATTGACAGAGGAATCTAAAATACTGGAAATTGGACAGGAAGCTGAAAGCAACAGAATTATTTGTTGAAAGAGGGCTAAAGGTTACTTGTATTGAACCAGGAGAGAATTTGGTCAAAGCAGGGAAACGAAAATGTTAAAACCAAAATGTTGAATATTATATCACCAGATTTGAGGATTGGGAGGAAAAAACACAATATTACGATTTTATTTTTTCTGCCCAAGCTTTTCATTGGGTACCGAAACCATTGGGATATAAAAAATGTGCTAACATTATAGGAAAGTCCTAATCATGACCGCCGGCTGCAGGCGGTCATGATTTTACTACTGTTGAACAAACTTTGGTGCCGTTTTGCAGTTTATCAGTAGTAGTTACAATATTAAATTAAAATCAAAGAGTCTATCAAGGTGTAAATGTAAGAATAATCCGCCTTGACAGACTCTTTTTAGCAAGTTGTAGAAGCATCGCCTTTGCTACTTGAGACCAATGAAAAGCATGGGAAAATTAGTGATTATCACAGTTGCGGAAGGCTATGAAAAAGGATATAATTCTTACAAGAAATGGTTTAATAAAACCATTTAATCCAATGAATGGGGATTTTGATATAACTTTAAAGCATGAAATTGAATTAGAAATGAAATTCAAAGTCGCTTATGATTCAGTGGATAATGTGTTAGGAAAAGGCTTTATCTACATATCTTTGGCCTCTGAGATATACGAAAAAGATCGGTACAATATTTTTATCGATATGGATATTAATCAAAATGATAATAATGAGCATATAAAGGATTTTATATTACGTCATCTTATACAACGGGCCAATCAAATTAGAGAACGATATAAGGATTTCGATGTAAGGGTATATCACTGCTGTTTTTCACACGATACAGAAGCTATCCAGTACTATAAAAAGCAGAAGGGATTTAAACATGATGAAGGAATGTATATAATAAGACATGATTTAGATATTATTCCCCAATGTGATGTAAGGCTACAGGATACTACAATTGTAGAGGATCGTCTCAGTAATGAAGAAGAAATAACGGCATTCATTGAAGAGCATCGTATAATTTTCAGAGCATTTCCATATACAGTTCAAAAGATAATAAAATTAAAAGAGGAGCATGATTTCAAAAGTATAACGATAATGCATGAAAATAAAATCATTGCCAATATTCTGCTATATGTTACGAAAGAGTCAGATAAGAGTATAGGTTGGGTAGAAGATATGTTCGTTAGTAAAGCGTGGAGAAATAAGGGAATTGGTAGCTTCATATTGGTGGAAGGCTTAAAATATTTTAAATCTAAGGGTGTAGATGAATCCAGATTAGAGGTATGGAGTGCAAATAAAAGAGCGATGAACCTATACCATAAAATTGGATATAGATTTTATCAGGAGACAGAATTATCTATAGGAATGTTTATCTAAATAGGCGGTTACAGGCATATATCCCCTGTTCATGGGAACAGTCAATTAGCACATTAGGAGGGCATTATTTTGAAAATTAAAAAAGTAAAGAATAGGTCAATTCTATTCACCTATTCTTCTGATTGGGATTTAAACCTACATTTAATTCTGGGGAGTAAATATAATTATATTATTGATACAGGCTTAGGGCCATTATCAATTGATCCAATTAAGGAATATATAAAAGATGATAATAAATCCATAATCGTAATCAATACACATCATCATTGGGATCATATATGGGGAAACAGTTCATTACAAGATCATGTCATTATTTCCCACAGGCTATGTAGAGAATTGGTTGAATCAAAATGGCAGGAGATGTTACAAAAGAATAATAAATATGTAAATGGCAAAGTAGAAATGTGTCTCCCAAGCTTAACTTTTGATAAAGAGCTGTATTTTCCAGAGGATAAAATAAGAATTATCTATACACCTGGGCATACAATTGACTCTATTAGTGTGATAGACGAGGAAGAAAAAATTATTAATGTAGGGGATAATGTGGGGGATACAGTTGACGAGATTATTCCTAGTATTTATGGTGAAAAGGAGCTATACATTGAGACCCTATTAGGTTATCAAGAAATTGACTTCGACACCTGTATATCTGGACATAATATCATTCTTGGCAAGGATGTTATTGAGAAAATATTAAGTAAGCTTTAGCTTAAAATAAATATACACACATTACTAAATTCTCAGACAGGAAATCGGTATGAGGTATCACGGGAGAGGGATAAAATGATTAAAAAAATAAACACCAATAAAAAAGACTATTTAAAACTGCTATTACTGGCAGACCCCGATGAAAGTATGATTGATCAATACCTTGTTAAAGGAGAACTTTTTGTATTGTTTGACGACCATATTCCCGTTTGTACAGCAGTGGTGGTAAAGCTTTCTGATTCAGAATGTGAATTAAAAAATATCGCCACTGATGAAAAATCGAAACATAGGGGATTTGCCACGAAAATGCTTAACCACCTATTTCATTTGTATCAAAAAAATTTTTCTGCAATGTTTGTCGGGACTTCAGAGAGTATGGTTGTATTTTACAATAAGTTTGGATTTGTGTATTCCCATACGGTTAAAAACTTTTTTATTGACAACTATCCTGAGCCCATATTTGAAGATGGAATACAATGTATTGATATGATATATTTAAAAAAGGATTTATAGAGTAAGTAGGATTTTGGAAATTGAGGAGGGGAATTATCATGATAAGATATGAATGTTGCAGTAATGTAGACCCTGACAGTATTTATAAAGCATTTCAAGTAGGGTTTTCTGACTATATCATAAAAATAGAAATGGCAAAGGAGTTGTTTTTAAAGCGCTTTTTTGACATCGAGAGTAATCAACTGGCCCATTCCTTTATTGCCTTTGATCATGACGCACCCATTGGGTTAATCCTGGGGGGAGTAAAGGTCTATGAAGGGATTAAAACCCTTCGATGCGGTACCCTATGTGTTCATCCTGACTATCGTGGAAAATCCATCAGTAAGGCACTTTTTGAATTACATAGGCGAACGGCTGAGACAAATCATTGCAAGCAGATGTTCTTAGAAGTGATTGAAAGCAACGATAGGGCGATAAATTTTTACAAAGGGTTTGGTTATGAAACAGTGTATAATTTACATTATTACACATATCAAGCCCATCAGGATACAAGCAAAGAGCTTCAACAGCCCCGAAGGGTTCAAAGGATATCCTTTGAAGCTATTACAGCCCTCATCAAAGAATTAAAGGATGTCCATATCAACTGGCAAAATGATCTGGATTATATGGAAAAGATTGAGGAACTGGTGCATTACGGAGTCTATAGTGAATTAGAATTAATAGGGGCTCTAAGCATAGAGATGAATGGCAACATCCATTGCATCTATACGATTCCGTCAGAAAGACATAAGGGGATCGCAAGGGCTATGATTCAACAGGCTCTTAAGGAGCTTAGCCTTAACAAATTGAGAATCAGCTTTCCTAATAATGCTAATCTGGCAGGCTTTGTAAAGCATATTAATTTTAAAAAGGATGAAATTGCTCAATATGAAATGTATTTAACACTCTAATTCTAACGGTAGGGGGAAAGAATAATGGATAAAACCACATACACAGAAATTGAAGCCTATATGCTATCCTGCATAGAGGATAGTGCCCATGATAAATTCCATATCTACCGAGTGTTATATCTGGCTCTGGAAATTGCTAGCAATGAAGCAGTGGTCAATATGGATGTATTAATTGCCGCCTGTCTGCTCCATGATATTGGTCGAGGCGAAGAACACAAAAATCCCACCCTATGTCATGCTAAGGTGGGGGGAGAGATGGCCTATGGCTTTCTTGTGGGAAAGGGCTGGTCGATTGAGACGGCCCGACATGTTCAAGATTGTGTTACTACCCATAGGTTTAGGTTTAGGGACGATAGTCCGCCAAAGACCATTGAGGCAAGAATTTTATTTGACTCTGATAAGCTAGATGTTATGGGAAGTATTGGAATGGCAAGAACATTACTTTATGCAGGACAAATTTTGGAACCTTTATATTGTGTAGACCAAGCAGAAAATGTACTAGATGGTTCAGAAAATGATGGGCGTTCATTTTTCCATGAGTATCACTTTAAGCTAAAAAATCTATATGATCGGTTATATACCCAAAGAGGTAGGGAAATTGCTAAAGAACGTCAAAAATCAGCCACTGCATTCTATGAAAGCCTATTGGGAGAAATAAAAGCGTGCCACGAAATAGGCATGAAGAGGATAAAAAATACTTTGCTCTAGTCAAAAGTTATAGGACTATATCGATCGAAAACGGAGGAACCCTATGGTAAATAAACGAAGCGTATCTACAATCGTACTTATCGTTTTAATAGGCTGTGGAATTATGGCATGGGTGGATGCTGTACTTTCACCAAGTTATGCAATAAAGTCAGTGATAAAGCTTTCTTTATTTCTAGTGATGCCTTTTATATATTCTTTTAAAAATCAAGATATTTCCATTGGTAGTATTTTTGTGCTTAATAAGAAAAAAATAATATGTTCCCTGGGGTTTGGAATATGCGTTTACGGATTGATTATAGGTGCATATTTTTTGATTGGCCCCTTTTTTGATTTCTCTAATATAACAACAACACTAGAAAATAATATCGGGATTAATAAGAACAATTTCATATTTGTGGCCCTCTACATTTCATTTATTAATTCCCTATTAGAGGAAATTTTCTTTCGGGGATTTGCATTTTTAACCTTGAAAAAAGTGGCTTCCAAAAGATTTGCCTATCTTTTTAGTGCTGCTGCCTTTTCTGTCTATCACATTGCGATCATGACCAATTGGTTTACACCTCTGTTGTATATTATCTTGATTGTCTGTCTTTTTGTTGCAGGCCTTTTATTTAATTGGCTTAATGAAAGGCATAATACAATTTACACCTCTTGGATGGTGCATATGTTCGCAAATTTTGCAATTAATACCATTGGATTTATATTGTTTGGTATTATTTAAACCAGCTTTGAGGAATAAAAAGAACAATAATAAAATTAATGAAAATAAAAACGTTCTTATTCAACTAGAAAATAGAGGAGGAGCGTCATGGGTACCAGTGAAGAAATAAGGATTCAAGCTTGGCGTCGGTTTGTTGAAAGCGGGGAAATTGACTCGTCGGTTTCTCGCCATATTGCAGAATCTTGGAAGCGATGTAAGGTTCTCCGGGTGAATCATGAGGATGGTACAGGAAAAAAAAGCGACCAACAATTTGTTATGGAGCTGATGAAAAAAAACAGCGTACTTCTGGAAATCGCAAGACCAATTATGAAAAATCTACTTAATATTGTAATAGAATCACACTTTTCCCTGGTGTTAACCGACTCAAATGGTTATATTCTAGAGGCAATAGGGGATGAAATCGTACGAGATCGTGCAAACAATATTCGATTTATTGCAGGAACCCTCTGGACAGAGGAGGCAGTAGGAACCAATGCCATAGGTACGGCCCTGGCAATAGATCATCCGATACAGGTGGTAGGGGCAGAACATTACTGTACCTCACATCATTTGTGGACCTGTTCAGCAGCGCCTATTCATGGTGTGAATGGAGAAATTATCGGATGTCTAAATATGTCTGGTCATTATGAAGCGGCCTATTCTCATACCCTTGGCATTGTGGTAGCTGCTGCCTTTAGCATTGAGAAACAGCTGGCACTGCTCCACTCCTACGAGCTGGTTGAGGCTACCTTTGAGAGTATCTCCGACGGGATAATTATTGTAGATCGTCAATTGAATATCAAGAAGATGAATGAAGGTGCCTTAAAAATACTAGGAATAAAAAAAGGGCATATCAGTCAGCTGAGTTTCTACAGCCTTTTTAGAGAATTAAATTTGGAGAGTATTAATGAGCTTTTTGAAAAACGGAAAATCACTTATTTTACAGATTTAAACTTATATTATGATTCCCAACGAATTCCATGCAGTGCCAATATGGTGCCCATCACCATAGACAATGAAATTACGGGCTTTTCCTTTGGGTTCAAAGAGATTAAATACCTGCATAAGGCTGTAAATAAGGTTACTGGAAATGTAGCCACCTATACCTTTGAAAGCATACTAACAGAGGATGAAGCCATGCAGAAGCTTATACTTATGGGAAAAAGAATGGCTCGACATAAAAGCTGCATTTTAATAGAGGGGGAAAGTGGAACAGGCAAGGAGCTTTTTGCCCACGCTATTCATAATGAAAGCCCTCGGACAGGAGGACCCTTCGTGGCGGTAAACTGTGCATCTTTGCCTAGAGATCTTATGGAAAGCGAGCTGTTTGGTTATGAAAAGGGAGCATTTACAGGGGCTTTAAAGGAAGGGAATCCAGGAAAATTTGAATTGGCTGACGGCGGTACGATTTTTCTTGATGAGATAGGAGAGCTACCTCTAGAGTTGCAAGCAAAGCTTCTTAGGGTGGTAGAAAATCTTAAAGTGCGTCGGATCGGTGGGAATTTTGAAAAGACCTTAGATATACGAATCATTGCTGCCACCAACCGAGACCTTTTTTCGGAGGTACAAAAGAAGAATTTTCGGGAGGATTTATATTTTAGATTAAATGTGTTTAAGCTGAAAATTCCTCCCCTCAGAAATCGCCCAAGAGATATTCTTTGTTGTGCCCAGGGCTTTTTAAATCGATTGAATCAGGAGCATCTCCAGGATCAAAAATTTTTTAGCGAAGGCTTTGTTCAACTATTGACCTCCCATACATGGACAGGCAATGTAAGGGAGCTGCAAAATTGTATAGAAAGAGCTTATTATTTATGTGAGGATAGGGAGATACCTTCGGCATGTTTTCTTAATATTAACAGACAGGCTGCTGTAGAAGCACCTATGGTTGAAGAAGGAGTAATTTCTATAGAAGAGGCCACAAAGCATAATATTGAAGCAATCATTAAACAATGTGGCGGTGATATATTAGAAGCAGCTAATCAACTGAACATGAGTCGGGCATCCCTTTACAGAAGAATTAAAAAGTATAAGATATCTTTATCCCAAATTAGAGATAATTTATAATATGGCAAATTCAATTCTCAGTAGTGAGAAAGTGTATCGATTATGAGAAGAAAAATTCTCAATTATGAGAAAAATCCTATGATTAAGGAACTGATCCTTATTTCAGAGGATTTTTTTTATTTGCTAGAAACAATGGAATGTAGAGGATACAAGCTATTCATTTTTAGTAAAGAACCATTTTTATTTCCTCAAAAAGATCTTGGCATAGACCTTGCTTTAATAAAAGCTGACATAAAAAAGGAGGTGCTTCATCTAAATGATTTGAAAAAGAGGTTGAAATTAAGGCAACCTTGGCGGTAGCAAGGCCAGAGGAAGAGGTTAGGGCTGAGGCAGTAATAGGAGGATTGAGGGTACTAGGATTAATGATTTCAAACTTTGGGCTTAAAACCACACATTGAAGTGGCCCTGGCCTGTGTTGAAGTAGGTATTAATAATTATGGGAGGGATTTATGTGAGTCTAGAAAAGCGTAAAATAATTGAGATGTATCAAAGCATGAAGCGAATAAGAGAATTTGAAACCAAGGCACAAAACCTCTTTGCCGAAGGGAGTATTCCAGGGTTTGTTCATCTATATATAGGAGAAGAAGCCGTGGCCACAGGGGTCTGCGCCAACCTTATGGATAATGACTATATTACTAGCACCCATAGGGGTCATGGACACATCATTGCTAAAGGCGGTGATCTAAAATTTATGATGGCAGAACTTTATGGAAAGGCAACGGGTTATTGTAAAGGAAAGGGCGGGTCAATGCACATAGCCGATGCCACCAGAGGAATTTTGGGGGCCAACGGTATTGTAGGAGCAGGCCATAATATTGCTACAGGAGCAGGGTTAACGGCTAAATACAAAGGTACCCAACAGGTGTGTGTCTGCTTTTTTGGCGATGCCTCCACCAATCAAGGAACCTTCCACGAATCTTTAAATTTGGCCAGCATATGGAAGCTGCCCATTGTATTTGTATGTGAAAACAATCTATACGGTATTTCAATGAGCCAAAGCAGGCATCAAGCCATTAAGGATGTGGCAGATCGGGGAGCTGCTTATAACATACCTGGAATTACCGTTGATGGAAACGATATCATTGCTGTGTATGAAGCGGCAGAGGAAGCAATAGAGCGAGCTCGAAGTGGTCAAGGGCCTACCCTGTTGGAATGCAAAACCTATCGCCATAGAGGCCACTTTGAAGGAGATGCCGCGGGTTATAAGCCAAGTGAAGAACAAAAAGAATGGTTAGAAAAGGACCCCATTCCTAGAATGGAAAGCTACATGGTTAAAAAGAAAATTGTTACGAAGGAAGAGTTGACAGCCCTTCAAGAAGAAGTAGCCAATGAAATCAAAGAAGCCATCGATTTTGCCAACAATAGTCCCTATCCTGAGCTGGAATCAGCAGTAGAGGACATTTATTCAGATATTGTAGAGGAGGTAAGGGTAAGATGAAAACCATGACCTATGGAGAAGCCATTCGTGAAGGAATGAGAATTAAAATGGAGCAGGACCCCAATGTATTTATCATGGGAGAAGATGTAGGCGCCTTCGGGGGATGCTTTGGTGTAACAGCCGGACTATACGATACTTTTGGAGAAGACCGAGTACGGGATACGCCCATCTCAGAAGGAGTTATTATTGGATGCGCAGTAGGAGCCGCTTCCACTGGATTAAGGCCCATTGCAGAATTGATGTTTATTGACTTTTTAACTGTTGGAATGGATCAACTGGTGAATCAAGCCGCCAAGATGAGATATATGTTTGGTGGAAAAATTAATGTACCTATGGTAGTTAGGCTTCCTGGTGGGGCAGGGGTACAGGCGGCGGCTCAGCATTCTCAGTCCTTGGAAGGCTGGTTAACTAATATACCGGGTCTAAAAGTGGTTTATCCTTCAACACCTCAGGATGCCTTGGGATTAATGCTCAGTGCGGTAGAGGATGATAATCCGGTAATGTATGTAGAGCATAAAGCAATGTATGCCATGGCAGGAGAAGTGACAGATATAACTAAGTCAATTCCCTTGGGTGTGGCAGATATCAAAAGGGAAGGAAAAGACCTGACCATTGTCGCTACAGGAAAAATGGTTCATGAAGCCCTAAGTGCTGCTGAAGTCCTGGAGGCCGAAGGTATCAGTGTAGAGATTATTGACCCCAGAACCCTATTTCCCTTAGATAGGAAGACTATTTTTGAGTCTATACAAAAGACTCATCGTGTTGTCATCGCCACCGAAGAACATAAAAAAGGAGGCTTTGGCGGTACTTTGTCGGCCATTATCTCAGAGGAAATTTTTGACGAGCTTGATGGACCCGTGGTTAGGGTAGGGGCCCTTAATACTCCAATTCCTTTTTCACCAACCCTGGAAGACTATGTGATTCCCAACCAGGTAGATATTATTAGGGCAGTGAAGGAATTGTTATAGAAATATAGGTCCAATGATAGGAGGTTTTATAATGGCAAATGTAGTTGTTATGCCCAAACTAGGGCTGACCATGAAACAGGGTAAAATTATGAAGTGGTTTAAGCAGGAAGGGGAGCCCATTCAAACGGGAGAAAAGCTGTTTGAAGTAGCCACCGATAAGTTAACTAATGAGGTAGAAGCAAATAGTACAGGTATCGTAAGAAGACTTTTAGCACAGGAAGGAGATTCCATTCCATGCTTAAAACCCATAGCTATTATTGCCGAAGCCAATGAAGATATCAATGACTTGATTCCTAATGAAGAAGGAGCTAAACCTCAGCAGTCAGCAGAAATCCCTAAAGAGAAGGCTTCAATGACTGTCAAAGAGTCTCAAAAATCAGTAAGCTCAGGCAGGGTAATTGCTTCACCGGCCGCCAAAAAGCTGGCAAAGGAAAAGGCCATAGATCTAGCCCAAATTAGCGGTACAGGCCCCCATGGCAGAATTGTTCTAGAGGATGTAGAAAAATATAAGCCTGATGGCAGGAAGGCATCACCCATGGCTGAAAAAGCTGCAGGGGCATTGGGTATTAACCTGGCAGAGGTTTCAGCCCAGGGAAGAATTATGAAGGAGGATGTGCTTCGTTACCATCACAATCAACAGTATGCAATGGCAGCCGACCCTGTAGAGATAAAAACACCAATGAGTCAGATGAGAAGCGTCATTGCCGAAAGGATGACAGAAAGCTGGCATACATCACCGGCTGTAACCTATGACATTACTGTAGATATGACTCAGCTTAAAGGCCTTAAGGAAGAGCTTAAGGATTATCAGCGACTAACCTACACCGATTTTTTAGTAAAGCTTGTTGCCCAGGCCCTGTTGGAATTTCCGTTGTTAAACTCCTCTGTAGATGGAAAAGAGATCATTACCAGAAACTATGTTAACATGGGAGTAGCCGTTGCCATTGATAATGGCTTGATTGTACCGGTTATACAATATGCTGGTCAAAAGGGCCTTGCAGCAATATCAAAAGAGGTGAAGGACTTAGCCCATAAGGCAAAGACCAATCAACTTTCTGCTGATGAGCTTACAGGAGGAACATTTACCATTACCAACTTGGGAATGTATGGAATCGACTCCTTTTCACCAATTATCAATCAGCCAGAGGTAGCCATATTAGGTATAAATGCCATTACAGAGGTTCCTGCTTTAGAGAAGGGAACCCTTATCAGTAAGCCTATGATGAAGCTTTCTTTAACAGCTGATCATCGAGTGGCCGATGGAGCTGTGGCGGCTAAGTTCCTCTATCGTGTAAAGCAATATATAGAAAAACCCGGCTTATTGCTGTTATAGGAGGCGAAAATATGAAGGTAGCTATATTAGGTGGCGGCCCCGGGGGCTATGTATGTGCCATACGATTGGCTCAACTAGGTGCTGAGGTCACCCTCATTGAAAAGGCCAGACTGGGAGGCACCTGTTTAAATGTAGGGTGTATTCCAACCAAGGTACTGCTCCATACGGCAGAAATCTATGAAACCCTTTATCGGGAAGGGCGGGAGCTGGGAATCTACACCCACCGGCTGGAATTGGATTGGAAGGCGCTGCAGAACAGAAAGAAGCAAATTGTTGACCAACTGGTAGGCGGAGTCGAGGGTTTAATTCAGTCCAATGAAATTCGTCGTCTTCAGGGAACGGGAAGACTAATTGATAAAAACCATCTACAAGTGGAATTAGCCGATGGTAAAATTGAGAAGGTCTATTTTGATAAGGCAGTAATAGCCACCGGTTCAGAGCCTAAAATTATTCCTATTCCAGGTATTAATCAGGAGGGAGTCATCACCAGCACTGAAGCCCTTTCTTTGGATAAACTGCCCAAAAGCATTTGCATTATTGGAGGTGGAGTGATTGGTTGTGAATTTGCGGGAATTTACAGTGCCTTTGGGGCCCAGGTCACCATGGTGGAGGCAATGCCCCAGTTGATGGCAGCTCTGGATCAAGATATTGTGGGGGTTTTCCAGAACCAAATTCAGGCATCAGGAGTCGCCATCCATGTCGATAGCAAGGTGAAGGCGATTCAAAGGGCAGATGATAAGCTGGCTGTAGCGGTTGAAGCTCCCGGGGGGAACATCACAATAGAAGCCGAAAAGGTACTGATGGCCATTGGCAGAAGTCCAGTAATAAAGAATTTGGGTCTGGAGGAGCTGGGCATCTCAATTGATAGAGGAGCCATTAAGGTAGACCCAAGGACAATGCAGACCAGCATAGAAAACATTTATGCCATTGGTGACTGTAATGGAGGCATTCTTCTTGCCCACGTTGCCTCAGCAGAGGGGGTGCTGGCGGCAGAAAGCATAATGGGAATTAAGCCCACCATTACCTTTAAGGCCATTCCTTCGGGGGTCTATACCAAGCCAGAACTGGCCAGTGTAGGCTTAACTGAATCAGAGGCCAAAAAACAGGGCTATCGAGTGAAGACAGGGATTTTTCCTCTCTATGCCAATGGTAAATCTCTAATTATGGGCGAAGGGAATGGACTGGTGAAATTTGTGGTGGATGCGGCCACCGATGAAATCCTTGGACTCCATATGGCAGGGCCAAGGGCAACAGACTTAATCGTTGAAGGTGCCCTGGCCCTACGGCTGGAGGCCACCATTGACGAAATTATTTCTACCATCCATGGACATCCCACAGTGGGGGAAGCCCTTCACGAGGCTGCCCATGCAGTTCATGGCACAGCCCTGCATCTACCGAAGTAATTGATAGGGGGAAAATAGATGCGGTATATTGTTAACCATTCTAAAAATCCATATATTAACCTGGCTTTAGAAGAATACTGCTTGAAAAATGTGCTAATGGACGAGGACTATTTTATTCTATGGCAAAATAAGCCCTCTATTATCATTGGAAAAAATCAAAATACTCTTCAGGAAATTAATTCATCCTTTGTGGATCAAAGAAAAACCTATATAGTAAGAAGAATATCCGGTGGGGGAGCAGTCTACCATGATTTAGGGAATTTAAATTTTACCTTTATTTCAAAGATCCAGGATATAGATCAGGTTGACTTTAAAAAATATGTGACACCCATTATTAATGTGCTTGAAGAAATGGGCATACCAGCAGTTCTGTCAGGGCGTAATGACATTACTGTAGCAGGTAAGAAAATTTCAGGCAATGCCCAAAGAATCCATCAAGACCGTCTAATGCACCATGGTACCCTATTGTTTGATGTCAACTTAGAGCACCTGGCAAGGGCGCTAAAGGTCAGTGTCGATAAAATCCAATCAAAGGGAATTGAATCAATAAGAAGCCGCGTGAGTAATATTAAGGATTATATTCAAGAGGAAATGAATGTAATTGAATTCCATCATCGAATAGAACGAGCCCTGTCAAACAATTATCAATCCCAGGAAATTAAGCTGACCAGAGCCGATTTGGAAAAAGTTCAGGCCCTAGCCATGGCTCAATATGCCACCTGGAACTGGAACTATGGAGAATCGCCAGACTTCAATGTAATGAATGAAAGAAGATTTACAGGAGGCAAAATACAAGTATTACTGGAAGTAGTGGAAGGAAATATTAAAACCTGCCGCTTTCTGGGGGATTATCTAGGCGTGGCAGAGGTAGGTTCATTAGAGGTTCTTTTACAGGGTTTGCCTTATCAAAAAGAATTGTTAAGGCAAACCTTAAGGGAGGTTCATATTAAGCAATATTTTGGGGAAGTTGAGCTGGAGGAGCTGCTTGAGGTATTGTGCGGTTAACTCAGCAGTCAGGTTAATATACACGTGACAATTCCATAAGCTGAAGAAAACACTAAGTCCAGGGGGAATAGGAAAACCTCCTGGACTTATGCATATCGGTATTTATTATAACATTATGCTAAAAAGCTCTTTGATGATAGAAAGCATAGAAAATGCAATAGCATACTAAGACATATAATCCATATAGCAGGGAAAAAGCAATAGTAAAATGATTGACATCATTAATTAACTGAACAATCAAAGTAACAGGTCGCAGAATATCCCAGGAATTAAAACGCAAAAACCTGCCAATGTAGATGGCATAGCCGCTGATGAGACTAACCGATACCACAGCACTATGACCCAGTAGCCGATTTCTTTTTATGAGCACACGGTGAATAATATAGAGAGACAACATACCAAGTAAAGTACCTAATAGTACCCCAACGCCAATATGCACAACCCTTAACCAGGCCATCATATCAGTAGAATAAGTCACAGAACTATAGGGGGCTACCTTCCAGTAGAATTCAATCCCACCAATATGAATAAAGTCAGTAATCATATAGGGGGCATTGGGGAAAAAGAATAACCACAAAAGACTTAGCACCAGGGCGTGTATTTTTTTTGACTGATTCAAAGACCTTTTTACTCCGATTGCAAAAATCAAAGGAAGTAAAGCTAATAACACATTCCAGACAAGCATTAGATGAAAGAAATTAAAGGTTGCAATAAATACGGGAATGCTGATAAGCAGATAACCCAGACAGCATAGTAAAATAGGCTTAATTGTAATATTTGTAATTTTTTCAGACATAGAAGCCTCCATTTTCGTGTTAATAATCATACAAATCTATATCTATGATTCATATTATAGCACATTATTCAGATAGAGATGGATGTAATACAAGAAAAAATATAGTATACTATTGATAGCTTAAAAGGCAATTAAATAAGCAGTAGGTGGATGATAGATGGAGATTTCTAGAGCATTAATAGAAAAACTACAGGCTATACCGGCAAAGCCAGGGGTATATCAGATGAAGGATGGGGAAGGAAATATTATCTATATTGGTAAAAGCAAGTCTTTAAAATCCAGGGTAAGGTCCTATTTCAATACAGAGCATAAGTGGAACAAGATAAAAAGAATGGTGTATCATATAGATGATATAGACTATATCATTACCGATACCCATCTAGAGGCCCAGCTTTTGGAATGTACTCTCATTAAGGAGTTAAAGCCCCTATATAATAGTCAATTCAAAAATGACAGGCGATATAAATATATTAAAATCGTGGATACTCCCGGGGATAAACCCATTATAATCACTGACGAGAGGGATGATAATAATTGCTTTGGTCCCTATAGAAGCAAGCATATTTTATCTGAAGTAATTAACTTCTTTCTATGCATTTATCCCATTTCAAAAAAAGGCAGCTCCTATGATTTTGTATACCATATACTGCCTAAGCCGATAGAACAGAATTCCTTTAAAAATAACAGAGATTGCCTGATAGAAGTATTCACCACAGAGGAAGGCCTCTTTGAATTTCTGGGGGAGCTGGAAAATAGAATGAAGCTGTCTGCTTCAGAATTTAAGTTTGAGCTGGCTTTGACCTACAAAAATATAATCAATTATTTAACGTATTTACATAGGGTAGACATAAAAAAACCCGGCCATGAGAAGTCCGAGAGGATCTTACTGGGAGAAAAGCTCATAGAAGGCTATAAAATATTCTATATTGTAGATGACAGCATCATTTTAAAAAGAAAATATCAAAAGCTTTCCAAAAGAGCCCTGGAGGCCTTTGTAAAGGAAGCCCGCAGGATAGAAAGCACCATAACATCAAGGAACAGTGAAAAAAGTAGGATTGATTTCAAGCAGATCATCAATGCTGAAATTCAAGATCAATTATATAAGGCAGTTATCCCCCTAAATCAGGATGTTAACATTGGTGAATTTATTAATGAGCTTCGTGAAAAAGAGAGCCCTTTATCATAGACACGTTTATGTCATACATGGCAAAGTGTTTTTATATTAATAGGAAAGTTCTATTGATAGTAAATGCCCAGAATCCGGTCATTTGCGATTAAGGTAACTTTCCAGCCATAACAATATCTCAGTTGGCCAGCGATAACGCGACAGAGTCACTTTGCTTTGTTGTAGCGGTTTCGTAAGTAAGCTATCGATGACGAATTCCTATGGAAGATGCAGGAAATCATCAAATAATAGAGAATATCTTAGAAGTAAAGGCAAAGCATTTATATAAACCTAAAATATCTTTATTAATCTAATAGAATATAAAGGAATGATGGGAAGATGAGGTTTAAGATCGAACAGAGGGAATTGATGAAAGGAATGGGCATTATACAAAAAGCAGTTCAGACCAATTCAGCTATGGCAATACATAAGGGTATTCTCATATCAGCAGAGAATAATTCAGTTCAATTGATAGCAGCAAATCAGCAGCTAGAAGTACAAACGGAGCTTGAGGCTAGGGTATCTAAAGCAGGAAGTATTGTGTTAGATGCTGGTTTTCTGGGAGCTGTTGTAAGAAATGTAAGGGACCAATGTCTTGAAATTTCCGTAGAGGATAACTTTTCTGTAGAAATCAAGGGGGTTGACTTACAGATGATACTTGTAGGTCTTGATCCCCAAAATTTTCTCCATTCGCCAGAAATATTAGAAGCTAATTCTGTAGTTCTTAAGGGGAGTATTTTAAGTCAGATGATAAAGCAGACAGCCTTTGCAGTCTCAAAAGCAGAGCATTTTCAAGCAATAACAGGGGTTTTAATGGAGGTTGATGGAGATGAAATGATATTGGCTGCAACCGATGGCTATCGCTTTGCCCTTTCAAAGCAACATTTGAAAAATAGATTTAATGGGAAGATTAAAATCATTATCCCTGGCAGCTCATTAGCAGAGGTGGGCAAATTACTGAATAATGATCCCAGTATAGAAGTTAAAATTTCACTATCGGATCAATACGCTTCATTTCTGATCAATAAAACAATGGTTTTTACAAAATTATTACAGGGAGACTTTGTGAACTATCAAGGGATAATGCCAATACATTATGAAAGTAAAGTACAGGTAAAGACAAGAAACCTATTAGAAGCCCTTGAAATAATTTCAGTTTTTGCTCAGCGGAACCACACAGGGGTTAAATTTAATATAACCAATGAGAAAATAAAAATATTTGCCAATGGAAATATTGGAAATATCCTGAAGCAAGTGGGGATTGAGTTAGAGGGCTTACCCATTAATGAAATTGCATTTAATGTTACTTATCTAATAGAAGGATTAAAGGCGATAGAAGAAGAGCAGGTCAAGCTATGCTTTTTAAAAGGAAGCAATTCTCCCATGGTCATTCGACCAGTATCAAATGTTCAGTATGAATACTTAGTATTACCGATTAGAATACAGCGCTATTGAAAAAGTAGTAAAGATATAATAAAATACTGTTACAGTTATGGGTTACTGCAGTATAGAAAAATAAGCAAAACAATAGAGGGAGACAAAACCATGAAAACAGTAATTGGTACCTATAATCAGGCAATTGTATACACAGACAATTTAGACGATACAGCAGTTAAGCAGATTGAGAATTTATGCTCTCAGGAATTTGTAAAGGATAGTACCATTAGGATCATGCCCGATGTCCATGCCGGGGCTGGCTGTACTATTGGAACAACCATGACGATTTCAGATAAAATTGTACCCAATCTGGTTGGGGTTGATATAGGCTGTGGGATGGAAGTCATCAAGGTGGGAAATAAAAATATTGAGGTGCAAAAGTTAGATAAGGTTATTTATGATAAAATTCCCAGTGGCTTTAACATAAGGGATAAGGAGCATCCACTGAATGACGAAATTGATTTAGAGGAGCTTCACTGTAAGGGAGAGGTAAACCTTCAAAGGGCAAGAAGGAGCATTGGAACCCTTGGGGGAGGAAATCATTTTATTGAAGCCAACAGGGACGAAGAAGGAAACCTTTATTTGGTGATCCACTCAGGCAGCCGTCACCTGGGTAGGCAGGTGGCTGAGCTTTATCAAAACGAGGCTTATAACAGATTAAACGGAACTTCTAAGGCGGATCTTGATGAACTCATTAGGTCCCTGAAGGCCCAGGGAAGAGATAAGGAAATTAACCGGGCTCTTAAGGTAAAAAAGAAAGAAGTCAATACATCAATAGATAAGGTTTTAGCCTATACAGAAGGGGATCTATTCCACCAATATATCCATGACATGCAGATCGTACAGTATTTTGCCAATCTTAACCGGAGGGCTATGATCAAGGAAATTACCAAGGCAATGAAGCTCGATGTGGTGGAGCAATTCACAACCATACATAATTATATCGACACAGAGCATATGATTCTACGGAAGGGAGCTGTATCGGCCCAGGCTGGGGAAAAGCTGTTAATTCCAATTAATATGCGTGATGGCAGTCTGATCTGTGTTGGAAAAGGAAACCCTGACTGGAATTATTCTGCTCCCCATGGGGCAGGAAGAATCATGAGTCGTATGCAAGCAAGAAATAGCCTAACCCTTTCAGATTATAAGAAAAGCATGACTGGAATATTTACCACCTCCGTTAAGAAAGAAACCCTGGATGAAGCCCCCATGGCCTATAAGCCCATGGAGGAAATCATCAATAATATGAAGGAAACCGTTGAAATTATCCATCACCTTCGACCTATATACAACTTTAAAGCAGCAGAATAAAAAAACAGGATGCTGATCCAATCAAGTAATAATTGGGGTTAGCATCCTGTTTTATCGTGTATAGTAGCTTAAAACTATTCATCCTTTTCAGTACGAATAAGACTATTAAAGATAGCATGAGCTCTTTGACCCTGATGCTTTGGCTCCAAATGGGCTTTTATAAATTTCTGTAGTATTTCATTAATTTCCTCTGCCTCCTGATCAGTTAAGTAAAGAATTGTGCTAGTTAGGGTCCCATTTCCTAATTCATTTTCAACACTTTCTAAAAAGATTTTTTTATTTTTATCAAATATGATTTCACAGGTCTGCTTTTGTTCTTTGACAATTTCGTCAATTAATTCAGTGTTAATTTGCTCCTTTTCAATCTTAAAGGACTCAGCAGTCAATTCATAATATTTAGCGATGATACCATTTATTTCTTCGGTATAGGCGATTTTTACCAGATTAACCTTCTCCATTTTTTTAACATGATAATAAACTTTAGCAGGGACTTCTCCCATTTTTACGGCAATTTGTTTTACAGTAGCAGGCTTTCTTAACTGATGAAGCGTAGAAATAATCTCTAGACGATAGGGGTCAGAAAAAGTTCTAATCTCTTCAATGGTAGTAAGTATCTTCACCTTCTCCATTTTTCCACCTCCCTAACCCTATTATAGCACAGGTTATTGGGCATTGAAATCCCTGTGTAGCAGTAAAGCTAAGGAAGCCAATACAATGGCCATTCCCATGGATACATATAGTGTTGTAATTTTTACAAATTCAGTGGTAAAGCCCACCAGCATAGAACCAAAGGGGATTGCACTTAAACAGAGCATACTCGTTAAGGAGCCAACCCTACCCAGGAGCTGGGGTGGGGTTTTTTCCATGGAGATTGTAGATACTGGAGAAGAAATAAAGGGAATAGAAAATCCAAAAAAGAAATTGATGACGACAACTAATTGCAGGAGGAAGGATTGGTTCATAACTGATAACTCAGGTAAAGCTCCCAATAGGCTATAGCAAAGACCTAAAAAGAAGGTACCCCCTATAATTAAATAATTTTTTTTGTACCGATGCCCATATTTGGCTACGGCTATACCACCAATGGCCATTCCCAGCATAATTCCTATTCCCATGTAGCTAACCCCTGAAGCCCCAGCCTGTAATATGACATCAGAATAAATGGGCCTAAGGACATTAAGGGGTACAAAGCAAAAATTAACAAAGGCAGCCAATAGAATAACCAATCGAATAATAGGCTGTTTTTTGACAAAGAAAAATCCTTCCTTTAGATTTTCAGAATAGCTTTTTACAGTAAAAAGAGGCTGATCCTTTTCTTTAGGGGGCTCATTGAAGTGAATAGAAAGGGTTAAGATAGCAGAAATAAAAAATGTAGCCGCATCAATAAAAAAAGCACCACTGACTCCCCATGCCGCAATAATGACTCCTGCTGCTCCTAAGCCCATCAGCTCAGCGAAAGAAACAGCTGAGGAGGCTATGGAATTACCTGATAGGAATAGCTCCTTGGGAAGCATTAGAGGTAAAATCGCTCCCCTGGCAGGTCGAGCAAAGGATTCAAAGGTTGAATTCATAAAGGTAAAGACAAATAAATGCCATGGGGCCAATAGATTAAGGTAAAATAATAAACCAGTAAGGGCGACGAGACAACCACGACCCATATCCCCAATAATGATTAGCCTCTTTTTAGGGATTTGGTCCGCCGCCACCCCTGCAAAGACACTAAAAATCAGATTAGGAATAAAATTCACTGCATATAAGCTTCCCATCAAAAAAGTAGAGTTAGTTAATATGTATACCATCCAGCTATAGGCAATAGCATCTACAGAATCTCCAAAGCTAGAAATTATTTTTGTCATTAACAGCTTAATATAGCTTTTATACTGTAATAACTCTCCTAATCCAATCTTCCTTTCTGCTTTCTCTAACACAATAACGCCTCCTTTGTACTTTACTAAACGATAAAATTATTTTATCGTTAAATAAATTTTAACGCTTGGTGACCTCCCTGTCAATTAGTAATTTTTTAAAATATTAATATTAGTTCAGGGATTTATGAATTGTGGCCATTCATGATATAATAAACAAGATTTACACCATAAATTTATGATGTAGAAGGAGGTACAGGTCATGCGATTAAAGGAATTAGCTGAAGAACTGCAGCCAGCCTTGAAGGAGGGAACAAAAAACTTTATTGTCTATCAACAGGGAAGGCAGTGGAAATACGAAAACTATGATATTTGTGACAGTGATACCGGGAAAGTTGATGAAAAAGAAGAGAAAAAATATTTTATGATAAAGCAGCGTTTAGATGATAAAGCAATTATAATTAATGGGAACAGGGATTTTAATACCTATGATTTAGATAATTTGAACTATATACAGAATCAAATCAAAAAATTAAAAAAATAAATCTGTGGCAGTTCTTGATTACTGCAGAAGAAGTCATAAGGAATTACAGAATACTAGATTTTTACGATAATTTAAGCTATAATACAAGTTAAGTTTCTCTTTATAATTTACTTATGATAAAGTTTCCATAACAATGGAGTCTAGGAGAAGCAGACGATACTAGGGAAGAGAGGATCAAAAATGTCTAAGAAAGCAATACTTGTTGTCAGCTTTGGCAGTAGTTATGAAGAAGCAAGGAAAAAGGCCATCGAGCCCATTGAAAATTTAATCCAAGAAACTTTTAAGGATTATGATGTAGAAAGGGCCTTTACATCTCATATTATCATTAAAAAACTGAAGAAAACAGGAATACATATTGATACACCAGAAGAGGCCCTAGAAAAGCTAATTCAAAAAGGGTATCAAGAAATTATCCTACAACCCCTTCATATTTTAACTGGTTTTGAATTTGAAAAGATTGAAAGGGCCGTAGAAGCCTATCAAACTTCACAAGTAGAAATAAAGCTAGGAAAACCTTTGCTTTTTGATGAAGAAGATTACGGAAAAGCCATTGAAGCCTTAAAGACTCAATTACCAATTGCTAGAAAAGATCAAGCGGTGGTATTGGTAGGACATGGAACAGATCATGAAGCCAATGGGTCCTATCTACTATTGCAGAGGTATTTAGAGGAGCAGCAGCTTCCGGTGATTGTTGGTACCATTGATGAAGGGGTGGAGGGAATCCTTGAAGCCCTAGAGGCGGGTAATTACAAAGAGATAGCGCTGATGCCCTTTATGGTAGTGGCAGGAGATCACGTCTTTAATGATTTAGTGGGAACCGATTCAGACGCCTGGAAGAACCAGATGGAGGAAATGGGCTACACCGTTGAGGCCTATACAAAGGGGATAGGGGAAAATAAAGCATTTCAGGAGCTTTATGTTCAGCATATCCGTGACATCTTGGCTTGCAATTAAATTAAGAGGAAAGAAAGGAATAATAAAATGGCTAGATTTTATGGTATTGGTGTAGGCCCGGGGGACCCAGAGCTTCTGACCCTTAAGGCTGCCAAAATTCTAAACAATATTGATGTATTATTAATTCCCCAGACCCAAAAGGATAAAAAGGGGGTTGCTTACCGAATCATTGAAACCTTTTTAAAGGAAGAAATTGAATTAGTATATCTAGATTTTCCAATGGTTTCTGATGAAAATAGATTTAAAGCAGCAGGAGAGATGGCTGCCCAGGTGATTAAAGAGCAGACGAGCCAGGAAAAAAATGTGGCCTTTGTAACCCTGGGAGACCCTTCGGTTTACAGTACCTACGGTTATATTCTAAAGGCCCTGGATAAGTCCGTTGAGGTAGAAACAATACCGGGAATTACCTCCTTTTGTGCCGCTGCTGCCATGGCCAATAGACCCCTGGTAGAGCGAGACGAAATTCTCTCCATTGTGCCGATGAATGCTTCCGATGAGCAGATTGATCAGGCCTTAACCCATAGCGATGCCTTTGCCTTCATGAAGCTTTATAAAAGAGAAGCGCGACTGATGACCCATTTAAAGAGACACGAAATGGAAGAAGATGGGGTATTGGTCCAAAGATGCGGCTTCCCTGAGGCAACGGTTCACACCAATGTAGTAAAAGGACTTTCAGAAAATGGCGATTATTTAACCCTGGTTTTAAGTAGAAAGAAATAGAATAAGCAAAAAACATCAGCTATCTCTGATTCAAAAGACTTAGAGGGCTGATGTTTTTTGTAAATATTATAGAACCTTGTGTAAAAAAGCCTGGGTTCTACTGTGTTGTGGGGTAGAAAAAAGCGTATCTGGACTACCTTCTTCTACGATTCTGCCATCGTCCATAAAGATTACCCTGGTGCCTACCTCCTTGGCAAAGCCCATTTCGTGAGTAACCACAATCATAGTCATACCTTCCCTGGCCAATTGCTTCATTACCTCTAATACTTCTCCCACCAATTCAGGGTCCAAGGCGGAGGTGGGTTCGTCAAAAAGCATCATTGTTGGCTTCATAGCCAAGGCTCTGGCAATGGCTACCCGTTGTTTTTGCCCCCCAGACAGCCGGGCTGGGTACTGATCTTTTTTATCTGCCAGTCCAACCATATTTAAAAGCTTAAGACCATATTCCTCTGCCTCTTGATCAGAGATATTTTTGACAATTTTAGGTGCAATCTTTAAATTCTCTAAAACTGTCATATGGGGAAAGAGGTTAAATTGCTGGAAAACCATTCCCAGTTCAGTACACAATTGCGAGATTTTTTCTTGAGGCAGCTTTAACTGCTCCTTACCATCTCGCCGTTCATCAATTAACTCACCATTAATATAAATACGTCCTGTGGTAATTCGTTCTAGCTGGTTTAAGCATCTAAGCATGGTGCTTTTTCCTGAGCCGCTGGGGCCAATGATGCAAACCACCTCTCCTTCCTTTACCTCCAGATTAATATCCTTTAATACCTCAAGCTTGCCAAAGGTTTTATGAACGTTTTCTAGTTTAATCATAGTCGACACCTCTATTCATAGACAGAATATTTTTTCTCAATTTTTTGGAAGATCAATGTGAAAATACTGGTCAGTGCCAGATAGATAATTGTGGCATATAAATAATAGATAGCCTTACCTGTTCCATTTGCCATTACCCTGGCATTACGAAGGAGATCAGCCATACCGATGGCAGAGACTAGAGAGGAATCCTTTAAAAGCATAATAAACTCATTGCCCACTGGCGGAATTAGTCTTTTATAGGACTGGGGAATAATAATTTTTAACATAGCTTGGTTATAGCTCATTCCCAGGGCATTGGCTGCTTCCATTTGGCCCTTGTCAATAGATTGAATAGCGCCACGAATAGTCTCTGCCAGATAGGCGGCAGAATTGAGTCCCATTGCTAAAATGGCAGAAGAAAACTCCGATAAAACAATAGATTGATTAAACAGAGAAAGGGACACCATTGGTAAAGCATAAAATACCACCATAATTTGCATTAACAGAGGGGTTCCTCTAAATACCCAAATATACAACCAGCTTATCTTATTTAAAATAGGGTTTTTTGATATACGACATAGGGCTAATAGTAATCCCAGTATTAATCCAATTGCAACTGCAATAATTGTTAACTCCAAGGTAATTGCCGTGCCCTTCATAAATGCTAACCATTGCTTGCCAGTCATCTTCTAGCCTCCTGTTCGATGTATAAGTTAAAAGCACCTATCAAAATCTCTGATAAGTGCCCTTGACTTTTTTAGTATAAGTCCTCATCAATGTTAGACGTGTAATCATCCTTTAACCATTTTACTGAGATTTCCTTTAATTTTCCTTCAGCGCTAAGCTCATCCAGGGCTTTTTGCATTTGATCCTTTAATTCAGTGTTGCCCTTCTTGATACAGATGGAAATTGGCTCATTGGTTAATTGGGCAGAGCTAATCTCAAATTTATCCGGAAACTTGGCAACATAATCTATGGCTACGGCCGCATCCACAACTATGGCATCTAATCTGCCTGTTTCCATTGCAGAGAAGGTTTGAATAATATCATCATATTTTTTAAGCTCGAAGCTTACGGTTTCCTTGTGCTTTTCTGCGGCCACATCGGCTGTGGTTGAGAGCTGAACACCAACGATCTTTCCATCTAAATCCTTTGCGGTTTGTATGGAATCATCTCCAAGCCTAACGGCAATGACTTGGCCGTTGGCAAGATAGGGCTTTGTGAATTCAAATTCAGTTATACGTTCCTTTGTCATACTGACGGCAGAAATAATGGCATCATATTTATCTGTTTTTAATCCTTGGAAAATTCCATCCCAGGCAGTGGAAACAAACTCCACCTCCATATCCAGCTTTTCACCAATTGCCTTTGCTAGATCCACATCGAAGCCCACAAGCTCATTATTATTATCTCTGAATTCCATGGGAGGATAAGAATCATTTAGGGCAACCTTTAAAACGGTCTTTCCGCCAGCTTCAGAGGTACCAGAGCTGCCACAGCCCATTAAGCCAATGCTAAGTACGAGGATAATCGATACTAAGGTAATCATTTTGTTAAGTTTGAATAATTTCATTAAAGCTTCCCCCTTAATTTTTCCCCTTAGGTATCTCCTTGGGGAGTATAAATTTTCGATATAATGAATAATTATACCATTAAATTTGAAAAATGCAAGCTAGATTTTTAAAATATATTTAAAATTTATAAAAATCCAAAGACGTCATTTTAATATATCCAATTGATAACCTGGACATTTATCAGCTGTTATAAATTATTTGAGAAATAATTCTAAGAGGAAAATGGGCATGTTAATTAAAACATCGGGGTGTTTATTTATACAATCCATGGATAACGCGGATAGAGAATAAACGTTATACAGAAATAACCATGAAGAACAGGCATATTTAGAGACAGGCCTTAATATATATGAAATAGCATTAAACTTCTTAAAGGAGGGTCTGTATGATAGAAGTACAAAAGAGGGGATTATATGAACAGCAGATAGAAGCACGGGGGTTGACCCAGGAGGAGGCAGAGGACAAGCTTAAGGAGTATGGCCCAAATGAATTGTCAACGGCAATAAAAGCCTCTACAATCGGATTGTTCTTTAGTCAATTTAAGGATTTTATCACATGGGTGCTGCTGGCAGCCATCGGAGCATCCTGGTTTTTAGGAGAAACGGCCGATGCCATTACGATTCTCATCATCATCGGTATGAATGCGTTCCTAGGCTTTATTCAAGAGTATCGTACTGAGAAGTCCTTAGAGGCATTGAAGGAGCTATCTGCTCCCCATGCCAGGGTACTAAGGGATGATAAGGAGAAAATTATTGCAGCAAAGGAAGTGGTACCAGGAGATATTTTGATTTTGGAGGCCGGGGATCGGGTTTCTGCCGATTGTATTTTATTACAAAGCAGTAATATTCAAGCCAATGAATCAATTCTAACGGGGGAATCTACCCCTGTTGATAAGTCAGTTCAATATGGCCAGGAAGAGGATAGGGAAGCTGCTGCTAAGGGGATGCTCTTTATGGGAACGACCCTTACCATGGGCCGGGGTAGAGGGATAGTGACCCAAACCGGTATGGAAACAGAAATGGGGAAAATTGCCCACATGATACAGACCGTTGAGACAGATGAAACCCCCTTAAAGAAAAGGCTGAATAAAGTTGGAAAGGAACTGGTGTTAATCAGCCTGGGGGTGTGTCTATTAATTGTAATGGCTGGCCTATACCATGGGGAGTCGGTATATAATATGCTTTTATCAGGAATCAGCCTCGCAGTGGCTGCCATTCCCGAAGGGCTTCCTGCCATTGTAACGGTTTCCCTTGCCATTGGGGTACAGCGTATGCTAAAGAGAAAAGCCTTGGTCAGAAAGCTTCCTGCGGTGGAAACCCTGGGCAGTGTCAATATTATTTGCTCTGATAAGACCGGCACCCTGACAGAAAACAGGATGACGGTGAAAAAAATATACGTAAATAACAGAGTAGTAGAGGTTTCAGGCAATGGTCAAAGCATAGTGGGGGAATTTACCCAAGGGGACAGTACCATTAATGCTCAAGGAAATCAACCATTAAAAATGCTCCTTACCATTGGAACCCTTTGTAATAACGCAGTATATCGTGATGGGGACGTCTATGGAGACCCAACAGAGGTGGCGATTTTAATTGCCTCTCTAAAGGCAAAGCTAGATCATAAGGAGCTGGGAGCCTACAAACGATTAAAGGAGCTTCCCTTTGATTCTGACCGAAAGCTGATGAGCGTGGTTTGCCAAAATGAAAGGGGAGAGAGCTATCTTTTTGTAAAGGGGGCTCCTGACCAGGTAATTGCCCGTTGCACAGAAGAATTGACCCGGGAAGGCATAGGACTTTTGACAAGGACACGGAGGGAGAGTATGATAAGCCAGAACGATAGGATGGCCTCGGAGGCGCTTCGGGTATTGGCCTTTGCCTACCGCAAATATGATCAGGCTCCTCAAAGGGATTCGATTGAAGACCTAGAAAGAAATCTGATTTTTGTTGGGTTAGAGGGGATGATAGACCCACCCAGACCTGAGGCAATTGAAGCGGTGAGAAGCTGTCTGGAGGCAGGAATACGGCCAGTTATGATCACTGGCGATCATAAAACCACTGCTATAGCCGTAGGAAAAGAACTGGGCTTAGATCCCAAAGAAGCGGGAGTTTTAACCGGAGATGAAATTGAAGGTATGGGGAATGGGGATTTAGAGAGACGGGTAAATACGGTCATGGTCTTTGCAAGGGTATCCCCTAAGCATAAGCTTAGAATTGTACAGGCCTTAAAAAGACAAGGTAATATCGTTGCCATGACAGGGGATGGGGTAAATGATGCCCCTGCCCTGAAGGAGGCTGACATAGGGGTGGCCATGGGGAAATGTGGAACCGATGTAGCTAAGGAAGCCTCTTCTATGGTATTACTAGATGACAATTTTGCTACAATTGTTTCGGCCATAGAGGAGGGCCGCATGATCTATGATAATATTCGTAAATTTATTCGATATTTGCTGGCTTGTAACCTGGGGGAAATACTAATGATGGGGGTTGCAGCCTTTTTAGGAATGCCCTTACCCCTTGTGCCCATTCAAATACTGTGGTTGAACCTAGTAACCGATGGATTGCCAGCCCTGGCATTGGGAGTTGACCCACCAAATGCTGATATAATGAAAAGGCCCCCACGAAAGCAAAATGAGAGTATTTTTTCAGGAGGGCTGGGAGTAAATATATTTATTTCTGGAGCCTTGATCGGAGCCAGCTCCCTGTTGGCCTTTGCCATTGTACTCTATCAGTCAAAGGGCGATTTGCCCTTGGCGAGGACCACTGCCTTTGTTACTCTGATTGTAGCAGAAATCCTATATGCCTTTGAATGTAGATCAGAGCATATCCATGTATTCAAGGTAGGCTTAATGAAGAATCCATATTTATTGGGAGCTACCCTTTCCTCCTTTTTATTAACCTTTTTAGTAATATATCATCCCTATTTAGCAACGATTTTTAAAACCGTTACCCTGAGCCTAAGGGAGTGGACCCTGGTGATGGTCTGTGCCACTGTGGAATTTATCATTAACAGCTTGATTCCCTTTCAGGGAGAATAGCATTTAGAAGTCCTTAGAATCCAGGAGCGTTGCGTCTACCCTTAGGTAGTTTTGCAACGCTCCAAATTTTCAGATTCTAGCCATCTTATATCTCCTCATCATTTCCAGTAATCTATATATTAATTCTACGTGGGAACATGCTATAAAATAGTTATCAAATTTTAAAGAAAATATAACAAATAAATTAATTGTTTTCCAGCTAATCTGAGATAATCTATAGGGGTGTCCACTGTAAACTAAGGCCTTGGACTTTACAGAGAATTCCAATGATGCTACAATGAAAGCAGGCAAGGAAAAGATACTTGCCTTTTATAGTCAACATATATTGATAATGAATATTATTATCATAAAAAGGGGAAGGGAGTGTTCATGTGAGAGAATATAATATGGATTACTATGAATATTTAATTAACCATAGGTACTTTGAAGAGACCTGGCGGGAAGCTAATTTAATACAATACCAGATTTGCGACCCCTTTGGAACGGGTATTTTAAATCGTATTATCCTGGGAAAAGGACTGGAGGTAAGCTTAAATCGTGACTATACAGCCGAGGGTACTCTAATAATGGACGAGTTTTTAAGGGAAAACATGGTAGAAATCACCTATTGTCTAGAGGGCAAAGGCAGTATGCAAGTATATCCCGCAGACAAAGAAATTCACATAAAAAAAGGGGAGCTCATTTTTTTTCGTCAGCAGGATGATTCCATAAACTGTAAATTATCTATTGAAAATTACAGTGGCATCTCAATCATATTCGATTATCAAGAACTGAATAAAATCTTTAATCATCATCAAGATGGGATTACAGGTTTGAAGCAATGGAAGGAGGCTCTGGATGAGATTTTCAAGGGAAGCTCTTTTCATACTGTGGCGGTTTCCCCCTATTTGCAGCATTCCTTTGCCCAATTGGCCAAATTGCAGCATCATCATACCCATGTATTCAACTACCTTGCCTGGCAGGGAAAAATTCTACAGCTGATCTCTGAGTCTATGAATTTAGCCCTAAAGCCAGAGTCACTTACCAGCCCATTAAAGGAAGAGGACCTTAGACAACTTTATCAAGCTCGGGAGGTTTTATTGAATAATATGGAAAATCCACCTAGCTTAAAAGGCTTGGCACAGTGCTGCAATCTAAATTCTTACAAGCTCAAGGTTGGATTTAAACAGATCTTTCACAATACAGTCTATGGATATTTACGGGAGGCTAGAATGCATAGGGGAAAGGGTCTTCTTGTTCAAACTGAACTCACTGTGGGGGAGATTGCATCAAGGGTGGGCTATGATAATCCCAGTCAATTTTCCAAGGCCTTCAGGGAGCATTTTGGGGTTACTCCGTTACAATATCGGAAAGGGGCAAAATTTTACAAAAATACCTGATAGAGCATAATTAATCCTTTTGAGAGTTGATATTGATTATTATTTTCAATAATATCAATGGGAAAGGAGTGAAAGAATGAAAAAACAATCAACTTTAAGTTATTTATTATCCTTGGCGGGAACAGAAAAGAAAAAGCTTTTATTATCTGTACTTTCTAGTGTTATCAGTGCTGTTTTAGCCTTTACCCCTTATATTATAATTTACAAAATGGTAATGGCACTCATTTCAGAGCAGGTCAATTATAGCGTGGTTAAATCCCTGGCCTTGGCAGCGGTGATCTTGATTATTGGAAGATTTGTATTTTATGCTGTGTCAGGAATTTTATCCCATGTTGCTGCCTTCAATATTCTGTATCAAATTAGAATGAAGCTGATTAGCCATATTGCTAAGTTAAATCTAGGCTTTTTTACTGCCCATACCTCGGGAGAATTAAAAAAGGTGATTAATGAGGATGTAGAAAAGCTAGAGAGCTTCTTAGCCCATCAAATTCCTGATATTTCTGCTGCTGTTGTGGCTCCCTTCATCATGTTCGCTTATCTTCTTTATTTAAATTGGCAAATGGCCTTATTTTTATTAATTCCCATTGTGGCAGGTGTTATTATTCAGAGCTATATGTTTAAGAATTTTCAAGAGCGTATGGCCTATTATTATCAGCTGCTTGAGAGAATGAATTCTACCATTGTTCAGTTTATTCAGGGCATATCGGTGATGAAGGCCTTTAATGTTTCCTCTCTTTCCTTTGAAAAATACAGGGATTCTATTGAAGAATACGGAGCCTATTGGAAGCAAATCTCAAAAACCAACGGGCCAAACCATGGCATTTTTCTTGCTTTAATGGATTCAGGGATTATCTTTGTGCTGCCCCTGGGAGGCTATTTTTACCTATCGGGAAGCATTGATTTAGGTACCTATTTGTTGTTTATGATCATTAGTATGGGTTTTTTAAATTCCTTTAAACAGCTATTAGAAATGGGCTCCCTTTTTTCTATGGTTATGGAGGGGGCAGGGAAGATTAGAGGGATTCTTGAAAATGTTCCCCAAGGGGCAGGCCAGTTGACCTTAACCCAAAAAAATCCCTATCATATTCAATTTAAAGATGTCTCTTTCAGCTATGATACTCAAAATGTATTGGAGGATGTCAATTTTACCCTTGAAAAGGGAAGTATTAACGCCTTTGTGGGTCCATCAGGGGCAGGGAAAACCACCGCTGCCCAACTAATTGCAAGATTTTGGGATGTGACCCAGGGTAGTATTTTGATTGATGGAAAGAATATTAAAGATATTTCCATGGAAAGCCTAATGGATTCCGTGGCATTTGTATTTCAAGATATTTTTATGCTCCATGACACTCTTTATGAAAACATTAGAATGGGGAAAGAGGATGCTAACAGGGAGGATATTATACGGGTGGCTAAGGCAGCCCAAATCCATGATTTTATTATGTCATTGCCAAAGGGTTATGATACGGTTGTTGGAGAGGCAGGGATCAAGCTAAGCGGCGGAGAAAAGCAGCGGATTTCCATTGCCCGGGCCATGCTAAAGGATGCCCCCATTGTCATCTTCGATGAAGCCACCTCCTATGCAGATATTGAAAATGAAAGAAAAATTCAAATTGCATTAGAAAATATATTACGGAATAAAACGACAATTGTCATTGCCCACAGGCTCCACACCATTAAAAATGCGGATAAAATCCTTGTTTTCCAAGGGGGAAGGGTTATGGAGCAGGGAACCCATCAAAGCCTAGTGAAGCAGGGGGGACTGTATCGGGGAATGTGGGATACCTATGTTGATGGAGGACAGCTGATGGAAAGGGGAGAAGAAATCCATGCTTAAATTAGTCAGGTCAGTTATTGGTGATGATATTAAAAAGCTGTATTTTCCTATATTTTTAATGGTAATCGATTCCTTTGGGGCTGCTACCATTATTGGCGTACTGTATCGGGTACTGATGGATGTGATGATGGATTCCTTTACTTTTCAAAGACTGAAGGTCTATTCCCTGATTATGATAGGGGCCTTTGTTTTTCGATGCACCTTTATTGCCTGGGGCTATACCATGAATCATCTTCGAGGAGCCGATGTAATCAAGGATATGCGGGTATCCCTGGGGGATTATATCAAAAGCTTGAATTTAGGCTATTTTAACAAAAATAGCATTGGGTCATTGATGAATATTTTAACCAGTGATGTCAACGATTTTGAACGGGTACTTACCCATAGCCTTGGAGACTTGATTAAAGCCATCATTGTGACAGTCTACATTACAATAATTTCTTTTGTTATCAATCCACAATTGGCTGCAGCTCAACTAATCACCGTTCTCCTCGGTATTCCCATGGTGATCCTTAGCGGAAAAATGGTTAACAAATTTGGCTTAAGGAAAAAAGTCGTTATGAATGAGGTTATTTCAAGGATGATCGAGTATATCAATGGAATTAAGGTATTTAAGTCCTATAATCAAACGGGAGAAAAGTTTGACAGGCTAGAAAAATCCTTTCAGCGATTTAAAAAGGAGAGCATTAAAATTGAAGTTGCGGTGGCACCCTTTGTTATGGCTTTTTCAATCATTGTGGATTTTGTTTTACCCGTTATCTTACTGTTCGGTACCTATTTAATTTTAGGGGGAAACATAGATGAGCGTATTTTTATCACCTTCTTAATGCTCAGCCTTGCCCTTTCTAATATTCTCAAGGGAATAGCGGGGCAGTATTCAGAATATCGCTATTTAAAGCTGGCTGCCACAAGAATCCACCAAACCTATCAGCAGGAGCCCCTGGATTACAGTCAGGAATCCGGTGCTTTTAGGAATTTTGATATTGTCTTTCAAGATGTCACCTTTTGTTACGAGGATCAGCAGGCCGTATTAAATCATGTCAACTTCATTGCCAAGGAAGGAACCATGACGGCTCTGGTGGGACCTTCGGGGGCAGGGAAGACAACAATAACCAGCTTGATCGCCAGATTTTGGGATGTGACCTCCGGTAGAATTACCATTGGCGGAGTAGATATCAGTACCCTTAATCCTGACTATCTTTTAAAAAACATCAGCATTGTCTTTCAAGATGTATACCTGCTGAATGATACCATCTACAATAACATTAAGCTGGGGAATCCCCAGGCATCACAGACAGAGGTAATTCGAGCAGCCAAGCTGGCCAATTGCAATGATTTTATCAATAGTCTGTCGAGGGGATATGAGACCATGGTGGGGGAAGGGGGCTCGACCCTGTCTGGGGGAGAAAAGCAGCGGATTTCTATTGCAAGGGCCATATTGAAAAATGCCCCCATTATTTTACTGGATGAAGCCACTGCCTCTCTGGATGCTGACAATGAAATAGAAATCAGAAAATCTATTGAAGAGCTGGTTGCCGGAAAAACGGTTATTGTCATTGCCCATAAGCTAAACACCATCAAAAAAGCCGACCAAATCATTGTCCTCAATCAAGGGAGGATAGAAGAAATTGGGAATCATGAAAAATTAATTAAGAATGCCAAAAGGTATTGCAACATGTACCAGGAGCAAATGACAGCAAAGGAATGGGTAATTTAATAAAACATTCTTCTACTAATCAGATTAGCATAGCAAGTCCAAGGAACTGAAACATTATTTCCTTGGATTTTTTTTGTTATCGAAAAGTTGCTTTGTTCCTGCTTGACATCCCTTTGATAAATTTCTTAAATTAGACGATAATGATATAAAGATAATTTCAAAATAAAATGAACTTTTTTCGATATAGAGAACTCTTATATAGGAAGGTGAGGTGTTCCCATGGAGATAGAATTCCTGGTGAAAAAGGCAAAGGCAGGGGATAAGGAAGCGCTGGTGAAGCTAATTATGCTTCAAAGGGAAGCCTATTATAAATTAGCCTTTGTCTTAATGAAAAATAAAGAGGATGCCCTGGATGCCCTGGAGGATATGATTGTCATTTTATATGAGGAAATTGGCCGGCTGAAAAAGGAAGGAGCCTTTTATTCTTGGAGCAAAACCATTTTAGTCAACTGCTGCAGAAGGCATTTGAAGAATAGAAGTAAAGTGATTCCCATGGATCAGCTGGAGGATCATTTTCAACCCCAGGGTGATGTCTTTAAGCAGATGGAAGATCAAATATTACTGGAAAAGTACCTATCAGGACTCAGTCAGAAGCAGCAAGAGGTATTAAAATTACGTTACTTTCTTGATTTAGACTACGAAACCATCGCAGCCCTTTTGAGAATTCCCCTAGGAACGGTGAAATCCCGTATTAATGGAGCTTTAAATAAACTAAAATTTAGCTTTGGAGGTGAAGGCTATGAAAAGGATTGAAGACGTCTTGAAAAATGAAAAGCTGATGGTGGACGAAATACAAGTACCCGATGAATTGGAGGCCAGACTTCAGCAGGCATTGAACAATAGACCTGCTAAAAATAAAAGAAAAAATCATTGGATTAAAAAGGCAGCTGTCGTCTGTGCCGTTACAATCTTAGTAGGCTATAATTTTGATACTCTGGCCTTCTATAGTAAACGGCTGGTGGGCTATGATCAAATAATGGACGGCGATTTAAAGGAGCTTAATGAATTAGGAAAGGGACAAATAATAGAAAAATCCTATACCTTTACAAATGGCCTGGAGGTTATTCTGGATGGAATTATGCTGGATAAAAATCAAATGCTGGTATTTTACCGTATGAAGGCTCCAGATGGAAAACTGGAATTGCTGGATACCCATATTAATATGGAATTCAAGGGGCTAATAGGAGTCTATTCATCAAGGGGAGGCCAGGGAGAACTGGATGAGAAAAATGGTGAAGTAAAGTGGGTTCAAAGCTATGAGCCTCCGATGTTTCTAGAAAAAACCCTCCGATTAGTCATGCGCACGTCCAATGGCAATATGATAGAGGAGGGGGAAATCACTTTTAAGGTCGATCGAGAAAAGGCGATGGGCTTTACCCTTAAGAAGTCCTTGAATAAAACCATAGGGGCAGGGGATGAAAGGATTACCTTTGAATCACTAATTGCCTCACCGACCCAAACCACTATAAAAGGTTCCATTCAAAATATAGTTGAACTGGCAAGGGATCAAATTAAGGGTGAAAGGATGATGCCTCAAAACCTCACCATCAGCCTGGTGGTTAATGGAAAGAAAATTGCCCATCAGTCCGCAGGAATGAGTACGGATTTTAAAGGTATTACCTTCCATCAGGAGTTTGCACCTCTGCCTGAAGAAATTGAATCCCTTGAAATCCATCTGGAAAGCTTCAGCGTTAATCGTGATGTGAACCAGAAATTTTCCTTAAATAAAAAAGAAAAAAATCAAATCATTAAGGTGCTGGGGAAAGAAATCCAGATTAATCAAATTCAAGAATCGGAAGAAGATACCCTCGTAACCATTACCACTAAGGATGACGTCAGGCTTTCCAGGGTAAGTCTCTTGGTAAATGATGAAAAAATAGATATAGAAGAAACCCTGGAGGGAGATTATGTGAAAACCGATGGAGCCATACTTCATACTCGAACCCTGGGATTTCCTGCCAAGGGAGCTGATCCTGTACTCTTTATCGAAAGAATGACCTATACTGAGGATTTCGGCGAAGTGATTCGGGTTCCTCTGGATTAATAAAAGGATTTTCATTAGTGGAACCTATCTTCAGAAAAATCTTGTGCTATTGTCATGGGCAAAGGATGGTAAATCAGTTATAATTAGACATAAGATAAAGAAGGGAGGGGTTACGTTCTGTCGGGTTAGTGGCGAAATGGACGTAACGATGACTAGAATGAAAAAACCTAAGGTAATGATTGTCAATAAAATACCTAAACAGGCTGAGGAGTTTATTGGCCAATTCTGTGAATACGAAAAATGGGAGGGTGCGGGGAAAATTCCCAGGGAAGAACTGCTTAACAGACTCCATGATAAGGAAGGCGTATTGCTGTCGGGCATTACCATTGATGAAACCTTCCTTAACCGGGCACCCAATTTAAGGGTAATCAGTAATGTATCCGTAGGGTATAATAATTTTCATATAGATGAGATGAGGGCCAGGGGAATTATAGGAACCAATACGGCAGGGTCATTGGATGATACTGTTGCTGATTTAATTTTTGGTCTCATGCTCGCTACGGCTAGAAGAATTTCAGAATTAGATCGGTACGTAAAGGATGGCAAGTGGAAGCGGGAGGATATTGAAGATTTATTTGGTCTGGATGTACACCACGCTACCCTGGGGATTATTGGAATGGGGAGAATTGGTGAAGCAGTGGCCAAGCGGGCAAGGCTGGGCTTTGATATGGAAGTCCTGTACTTCAATCGAAATCCCAGGGTAGAATTGGAGGCTAAATTAGGGGTTATATATTGTGATTTTGACAAACTGCTCCAAACCAGTGACTTTATTCTACTGATGACTCCCCTTTCAAAAGAAACCTTCCATATGATTGATTTCAGGGAGTTTAATCTAATGAAAAAAACAGCTATATTTATCAATGCCTCAAGGGGGCAAACGGTTAATGAGATGGCACTGATCGATGCTCTTGAAAACCAAAAAATCTACGGAGCCGGCATAGATGTCTATGAAGTGGAACCAATTGAACTTAACAATCCCCTAAGGTCACTGTCTAATGTGGTCACAATCCCCCATATCGGCTCTTCTACTGAAAAAACCCGGGCAGACATGGCAATGCTGGCTGCAAAAAACCTTGTGGCAGCCTTAACCGGAGGAACACCCCCCAATATTGTACCAGAACTAAAGAATCTAATATAATTTATAGAGTAAGATTAGCCTCAGAATTCATAGAGTAAGAAAAGCTAGTAAAGGCTGCACATGAGCAATACGTGTCGGTACTGGCTTTTTAATTTGGTACAGATATCAGTATTCATGGAATCCGGTAACAGCCTGGAAATAGATTCATTTTTAACGTATACCTTTTTCCAAAATTATGATATGGTAGAGTAGAAGGGACTAGCAACCCCGAAATGAGAACCATGAAGCCTCAGTTAATCAAATGCAGAGAGTGGAGTGAGTTTAATGTATCTGGAAAGAGGTCATCTATTTCAAGTGCTAATAGGGTTGTTGATTTTAGCCGCTTTGATAGGAAGACAGAACACATTAGCTACACAGGAATTTTATATTGATAATCAGACCTGCCAATTATATTATGACACTGCTGAATTTTATATTGAATATGGGGGAGGCCGTCACGGCCTCCTTCTAGATAAAGAGAAAACCTTTATTGACATTGCTTCGGGAGACATCAATGGTGATGGAAGGGACGAAATACTGACCTTGATTGGTAACCGTGGATCAGACTATGGTGAAGAATTGGTGATCTATGGTGTAGAGATTAATTCCAATAAATTGTTAATTAAGCAGCAATATCGAAATCATATTCAGGCCATTAACCCTTGGAAAATAGAAATTTGTGAGATAGATGGTGATGGAGAACCAGAGATATTCATTGGAGTTAATAAGGCCACTCGCTATTATACTGAGATAGAAAATAGGCCCTTCTTTTTTAATTACAGAGACAACAGACTGGTAAAAAAATGGACAGGATCAAAGCTAAGGGCCTCTTTTTCCCAAGTTTACTTTGCAGACCTAAGCGGAAATGGACGGGACGAGTTCATTGTAATTGAAGAGGGAAAAGAAGGGGGAAGCACCGTTACGGTATACTATTGGTTTGGCTTTGGGTTTATATTACAGGCAGAGAGTGCTACCTATAAATCCATTGAAGCTGTTTCGATAATAGAATTGAATCAACAGACCCTATTGCAGGCAGAGGTAAAGTCAGGCTATCGGTTTAAAGAGGTTATTTTAGAACCATCTAGAGAAAAGAATGAGAATGAAATTTATATGCTTAAGGAAAGGGGACTCTAATATGTTAAAAAGGACCATGGTCATTCTATTATGTATGATGATGCTGTTAACGGGTTGTAACAACCTTCCTGGGGGTCAGGAAACCAATGAAACCCTTGGTCAAGAAGGAGGGCTGCCCGTAATATGGAAATCCCAGTCAACTTATGCCGATGAAACAGTTGCATATGCAGCAACCCAATATAGCCCAAAGGTGCCTGCCTATCAGGTAGAAGCAGATCTTAGCAATATTGAAAACCTACATAGACTTGATGGTTTCTCCCAAGCACAGCGACAAAAGCTGTCTAACAATGGCTTTGTCATCCTTGAACCTAACCCAGATAGGGCCCATTATTACATGAAAATGTATGATATTTATGAAGAAAATGAATATCAGCAGATTCCCAGCTTCATCACTGTGGATGTTGCCCTTCATATCTATCATAAGTTTTATAATGAAACCCTCAAACAGCTTGAAAGAGAAGAGCTTAGCCAAGCCCTTAAGGAGCTGACAGAAAATATGCTTAAAAAGTCCTTGCTTCTTTTTGAGGAGTATTCTAACAAGGCCTTTAGGGAGCAGCTGGCCGATACGGTGGTTTATTTTTCGGTGGCAAATCAATTAATAAACAACAGCTACGGAGACCTGCCCAGTGAGTTGACAGCTGTCGCAGAGCAGGAGCTTGAGAAAATTCAAAGGGCTGAGGGCTATGGGGAATCACCTCTTCTTGGAGTAGATATTAACTATGAGCAATTTATTCCCAGGGGTCATTATGCTGGGGAAGCGACGTTGGAATCCTATTTTAAAACCATGATGTGGTATGGATTAATTGGGTATCCCTTTGACGAATTATCTAGTACACCCAATTTTGATGGGATTACTCAGTCATTATTAATTACCTATATAGCCTTTCAAGAAATTCAAGGGATAGATGACATTGCCCTATGGGATAAAATATATTCCCCGACTAATTTCTTTGTGGGCCAATCTGATGATATTACCCTCTTTAAAATGAAGGATGTGATATTAAAGGTATATGGAGAAGGGGTAAAGCCAGAGGACTTTATTAATGAAGACTATCATGAAAAACTAATTGTGGAGCTAAAGAAGCTTCCCGAGCCGCAAATAAGGCATAGACTTATTACAGGGGCTGTCGATAGTCCCGTGGGCAAGCAATTTCGCTTTATGGGTCAACGCTACACCTTAGACAGCAATATTCTACAGGATCTGATGTTCCCCATTGAAAGACCTGTTCCCAGTGGTCTAGATGTGGCAGCAGCCTTTGGAAGCAAAGGAGCGAATACAATTGTAAAGGAAAGCTATTTAATGGATGTAGAGCCTGAGAAATATTCCCTGGAGCTGCAAAAGCTAGAAAATAAGGTTCAAAGCCTAAAACAGTCAGATTGGCAGCAAAACCTGTATAATGGCTGGCTATGGGTATTGGAATCAATTTGGTCAGAAGAAAAAAAAGAAGGATTACCCCTATTTATGAAAGGGGATAACTGGAAGGATAAGGAGCTTCAAACGGGCCTGGGGAGCTACGCTGAGCTAAAGCATGATACAATCCTCTATGCAAAGCAACCCGTGGCTGAAATGGGGGGCGGAGAAGAGCTGTCAATGGAATATCAAAACTACGTGGAGCCGGCAGTTGAGGTATATGATCGGTTGCTGTGGCTTGTTAAGTATGCCAAGGTTAATCTTCAAAAGCGTGAATTATTGTCAGATCAAGGGGAAATGGCCCTGGATAGCCTGGAGAAGATCTATGAATTATTTAGAAATTGTGCTGTAAAAGAGCTTGAAAATGAACCCCTCTCAGCGGAAGAAAACAGAGAATTAAAGTACATTGGGGGAGCCTTGGAATTTATTGATGACAGTCTTTCAAACCAATATAAACAATCCATCTCTTCTTCAATAGTTTCTGATGTGGCAGGGATTGCCGATACAGGGGCATTTTTAGAAATTGGAACAGGCTTACCTAATGAAATTTTTGTTGCCCTACCTCAAAATGGGAAGGTCTATTTAGCCAGAGGTGTGGTCTACAGCTATTATGAATTTTTAAGTGATGTACCCATGACCGTAGAACAGTGGCATGAATCCCTGGGGATAGAACGGGTACAGGAAGGGGAATGGGAGTATGAAAGAATTAATCCAGACAGATTAAAGGACGCTCCTGAACAGCCTCAATGGCTTAAGGGCATTAAATCCTTTGATGAAAATAGGGTGAATATAAAAGAGGTAGAATACGAAATTGGACAATAATGTAGTTAAATCTTTAATTAAATGGCCTCAGATTGAAATAGGTATCAAATACCTAAGAAGGGGTATCCTATGGTAACATCAGGTCATGGGATAGTTAACAAAATAAAAAATTAACATATTGTATTGATAAGGAGGAAAAGCTATGGATCAGAATCAACAACTTTGGGAGCTTTACGAAAGGGCCTTTCCCCCCGATGAAAGAAGAAGCTGGGTAGATCAAAAAAAACTATTAAAAAAGAAAGAATATCGTGTAAAGCCATATTTTGAAAATGATTTTCTGATTGGTTTTATCTGTCTTTGGGAGCTGAAGCAATGCTTGTTTGTAGAGCATCTAGCCATAAGCGAAGCCCAAAGAGGAAAAGGATATGGAAACAAGATTGTAGAAGAAACCATAAAGGATTATGGCGGCAGCGTTATATTAGAGGTTGAATATCCTAATGATGAAATTGCTGAAAAAAGGATTAGATTTTACGAAAGACTAGGATTTGTGTGTAATGACTTAAATTATATCCAACCTTCGATAGGGAAAGGAAAAGAGCCCATTCCCCTTATATTGATGTCCTACCCATCGGTAATTCCCGCCCCAGATGCTGAGTCAATCATTAATGAAATCTATTCAACTGTATATGGAGTCAGCGGCAAATAAAGATACCTTAGTAAAGAGAAGAGATAAGTCCTTGGAGTGAATCCTGGGACTTTTTTCTGTTCAGAAAAAATTCATTACCCAGAAGCCGGTCATTTGCAATTATGGTAATTTTCCTGCCACAGCAATATTGCTTATTTTCAAAATTAAGGTTGACAAATTATCCCACGGAAGTATAATATAATTAACAACGTTAATAATATTAACTATGTTAATAAATATAAGGAGTGGTGGTATTAAATGAAAACCTTAATCTTATTTTCTTCAAAATATGGAGCCACAGAAAAATGTGCAGAATTTATTGCCCAGGGTCTAAAGGGAACAGTAGATCTGGTCAACCTAAAAAAAGAGACCTGTAAAGGGCTGGATTCCTACCAAACCATTCTGATTGGAGGCTCCGTTTATGCGGGAAGGCTTCAAGGAGAAGTAAAGCAATTTTTAGAAGCCCATCAGCCAATCCTGAAGGAGAAAAATATAGGCTTGTTTCTATGTTGTAAGGATGAGGGAGCTAAGGCGATAGAATATTTACAGACCAATCTACCACCCTGGGCCCTTGAAAGGGCCTTTATGAAGGAGCACCTGGGTCATGAAATAGATTTTAACAAAATGAACTTTATGGAAAGAACCCTTCTTAAGGTAATATTTAAGGTCAAGGAAGGCTATTCCCAGATAAATACTGATGCTATCAAGCGTGTAACAAAAATTGTGAATGAATTGGATGCTGTAAATGGATAAGAAAGAAATACAAAGACAAAGGATGATGGGCTATTTCATTAATGCGGCAAAGGAGATTATCCGGCAAGAAGGGGTTAAAAATCTCACCGTCAGAAAGGTGGGGGAAAGTGCGGGCTATTCCTATGCAACCATCTACAACTATTTTGATGATTTAAATACCCTGTTGATATACTGTGTGGTAGATTTTTTAGAGGATTGCTATAGGCATGTAGTCAGCTTTAAGGATAATGGGGCAGATTATCGAGACCAAATTATAATTTATGCAACGGAGTACTTTAAGTATTTTGCACAACACCCCGACATGTTTCAATTAATATTTGTAGATGATTTAGGCCAAACCCCTAAGGAACGGATGAAGGACATTGTCAAGCCATCGATTGTTTTGCTGCTTAAGGAAACCATGAAGAAATGTGAAGAGGAAGGTTATATTAAAGGGGAAAGCATTGAACTGCTGGTACAGCTCATTGCCTCATCACTCCATGGAAAGCTGTTGTTTTTCTTAAGGGGAAGAAATATAGAGCAATTAGATGATATGATTACTGCATTGAAAAAAGAAATTGAGTTTTTAATCAATAACGAGAGGTGAAAAGATGGCAAAGAGAAAGACTTTGAAAAGGGTTTTCATTGGTCTGGGAATGATTATTATATTGATGGCTGCCATTGGCTTTGGCGGTATTCAAAAACTAAATCGAGAAGTTAGGGGAATAGAAATTAGTCAAATAGAGTTAGGCAATGTGAAGGATGGAGAATATACAGGGGAATATAACCTAATGAATATTATTGGGGCAACGGTAAAGGTAACGGTTCTAAATCATGAGATTACCAATATTGAACTGGTGGATCATCAATATGGCCTTGGGCAAAAAGCTGAATCCATTATTAATAAGATTATGAAACAACAAAGCCTTAAGGTAGATGTGATATCTGGAGCCACAGGCAGTAGCAAGGTAATACTTAAGGCCATTGAAAGGGCGCTACAGTAAAATTTCCCCTATAACAGGCAGACCGTTAACGAAAGTGAGGGTCTGTTTTTTTGTACACTTTAGTGTGTTTTGAATTGCGAAGCTTTTCAAAACAAATAAACCACTTGCTATGCAAGTGGGCAACAATAGCTTCAGCTTCAAGCAAAAAAACCTCCAATTTAGTATAATAGTGTTGGTTTGCCGACCGCACTAGAACTAAAAAGGAGGTATGTCCAAATGGACAATGAAAGTTTATCACATACCAGGTGGAACTGCAAATATCATGTAGTGTTTGCGCCTAAGTATAGGAGACAA
>SWCE01002088.1_pt1 | contig 41407 bp, 44 predicted proteins | sample 4690061 | NCBI WGS metagenome assembly SWCE01 (sample SAMN10267279, study PRJNA491770) | bioreactor metagenome | isolation source: DHS bioreactor inoculated with subseafloor sediment | place: Japan: off Shimokita Peninsula | collected 2012-10
GGGGGGGGAAATCTCGAATGTTTCGCCATCGAGCATGACCGTGGCAGCGCCGCCCCTGAGATAGAGGATCTGGTAAAGCTGGTCGTGCCGATGGGGCGATATGCGAAAGCCATGCAGGCGCGAGCGGGAGGTAATCGTCTCCCAGTGCAGCCAGCTCTCGCCGCTGTTCTCGTTTTCACCATAAAGGGCGTAGGTCGGAATGGCTTCCATGTTGCTATAATCCAACTCTTTGTCGCGCCTGTCCATTGGCAATTGCCCTTGCAATCCACACTCTGCAACCAAATCAGGCGACAACGCCGTCACTTGCGGAGGAATCTCATGCGCACTCAGGTTGCAATTATCGGTGCCGGCCCGGCCGGACTGACGCTGGGGCGGCTGCTGGAAGCGGCCGGCATCGACGCCGTGATCATCGAACAGCGCAGCGCTGAATACGTTCTGGGGCGGATCCGGGCCGGCGTACTCGAACAAAGCTCGGTGGACCTGCTGCGCCAGATGGGCGTCAACGAGCGCATGGACGCCGAGGGGATTTTTCACGACGGTGTGGAACTGTCTTTCGACGGCGACATGCTGCGCATCGATTTCAACGATCTAATCGGGCACAGGGTCATGGTCTATGGGCAGACCGAAGTGACCCGCGACCTGATGGACGCGCGGGCCGCTTCGGGCGCCAAATCGATCTATGAGGCCAGCGATGTCGCGATTCACGATTTCGACGGTGAAGCGCCGCGCGTCACCTTCACAAAGGACGGACAAAGCCATCAGATCGAATGCGATTTTATTGCCGGCTGCGACGGCTTTCATGGCGTCTCGCGCGCCAGCGTTCCTGACAAAGCCATTTCTCTTTTCGAACGAATCTATCCTTTCGGCTGGCTCGGCGTGCTTGTGGACCAGCCCCCTGTCGCCGAAGAACTGATTTATGCCCACCACAAGCGCGGCTTCGCGCTGTGCTCAATGCGCTCTCTGTCCCGGTCGCGCTACTATGTGCAGGTGGAATCGACCGAAAAGGTGGAAAACTGGTCAGATGACAGGTTCTGGGACGAACTGCGCGCCCGCCTCAATCCCGATATCGCCGAAAGTCTCAAAACGGGCCCGTCGATCGAAAAATCGATCGCGCCGCTGCGCAGCTTCGTTGCCGAGCCGGTGCGCTTTGGCCGCCTGTTCCTGACCGGAGACGCGGCCCACATCGTGCCGCCTACCGGCGCCAAGGGCCTAAATATGGCAATCCATGACGTCATGGAGCTCGCCACCGCGCTCAATGAGTTTTACGGCGAACGGTCAAGTGCAGGCATCGATGCCTATTCCGGAAAAATTCTGGAAAACACCTGGCGTACCGAACGCTTTTCGTGGTGGATGACCCAGCTCCTGCACACATTCCCCGACAGTGGCGATTTCGGCCGTCGCATCCAGCGCGCCGATTTCGACTATCTCAGCGCTTCGCGCATAGCGCGCCAGTCGCTGGCCGAAAATTACACCGGCTTTCGGGCATAAGGACGCTCCGAACTTCCCGTTGGCCGGATCATTCACGGGAACAAATTTTCGCCCCCGGCATTGGAAAATCCATGCGGCGCATATTGCGCGCCTCGGTTACGGGGGACCGATTGTATGGATTTTTCAACTCCCTATTGTGGGCCGCCGCCCATGCCTCACGACCTTTGGTTGCGGTGGGCGTTTGACCCATTCGCAGCGATCTTGATGGTCGCAGTGCTTGGCGTATGGCTTGTGTCGGGCCGCCGGGATTCTTTTGGGCGCAGCGCACTAGGCGCCGCTCTGGCTCTGATTTTCGTAGCATTCTTCTCCCCTCTTTGCGGCTTGACGACGGCACTGTTTTCAGCCCGCGTCGCTCACCATGTCATTCTGATCGGCATCATCGCGCCGCTTGCTGCAATTGCCCTGCCCTGGCGCAGTGGTCCGCTGCTGCCGCTGTCGGCACTCACACTGCTCAATGCACTGACCGTTTGGTTATGGCACGCCCCCAGCGCCTATGAATGGGCGACCGTGCGCGCCGGGCCGTACTGGCTGATGCAGCTTTCTCTCCTGACAACATCCTGGCTCTTGTGGCGCGAAGTGCTTTCGCCGCTGGCCCGGACGGGTGCAGCACTGATCGCCCTCGTCGCATTCATCGCCCAGATGGGGTTGCTGGGTGCGCTCCTCGTGTTCGCCCCCTACCCGGTTTACGCCCCCCACCTAGCGACTACGGCGCCGTTTGGGCTGTCGGCGTTGGCAGATCAGCAACTGGCCGGCCTGCTGATGTGGGTACCGGCGATGGCACCCTATCTCCTGGCGGGCCTATGGTTGGTACTGCGTCTGACGAATGCCGTGCCCTCGCACCGGCGGCAAGGCCTGTCCCGATGACGACATTTCTAAAGTTCGTCCACATCGCAACGATTTCGGTCTGGGCGGCGGGTCTGGTGTGCCTGCCGTTTCTGTTTGCGCAGCGCAAGGACGTGGCACATCCCGATGCCCTGAACCGGCTGCACGCCATGGTGCGTTTTTTTTACGTTGTCATCCTCTCGCCAGCGGCATTCGTCGCCGTGGGCAGCGGGACGGGCCTGATCTTCCTGCGCTCGACGTTCGAGCCCTGGTTCGCGCTCAAGCTTGCGCTCGTGGGAATGATGGTGATGATCCACATCCTGTCGGGCCTGTTGATACTCAAGCTCTTTGACGAAAGCGCCCGCTATTCGACGCTGCGCTTCGTGATTGTGACGGGCGGGACGCTCACGGTTGTGTCGGCAATCCTTGGTGTGGTTTCCGCCAAGCCAATCATCGACGTGTCGCGCCTGACCCCGGACTGGCTGGCGCCCGGCCAGCTCTCCGAGGTTGTGGGCAATATGATGGGCTGGGACTTCCAGTGAGGGGGCGGTCGATCTTGCCGATGCTGGTCTTGGTCCCGCTATTGGGTGGCTGTGCGGGATCGCTGTCGGTACTCGATCCCGCCGGCCCTGCCGCAGCAGCCATTTCCGCGCTTTGGTGGGTCATGTTCTGGGCGGCAGCGGCGCTGTTGCTGCTCGTTGCCGGCTTGCTGTGGGCCGTCTGGAAACGTCCCGGTTTCGGTGGATCGGTTGCGCCGACGCGCTGGATCGTATGGGGTGGCCTTGCAATGCCGGGCGTCTTGCTGACTGTGCTGCTTGGCTACGCCCTTTTCACCGGCGAAAGGCTGTTGCCGCATGCCCTTGCCGAAACGCCGACGCGCGTCGCGGCGCACGGTGTCATGTGGCAATGGCAGTTTTCCTATGCTGACGCGCCGGGCGCCCCGCCCACGCCCATCCTTCATATTCCGGCCGGTGAACCGGTTGATGTGATCGTCACGAGTGGCGACGTGATTCATTCGTTCTGGGTGCCCCGGCTGGCCGGCAAGATCGACGCGATACCCGGCCACGAAAACACCATCCGCATCCAGGCAGACCGCGCCGGCACCTACCGTGGGGTTTGCGCCGAGTTCTGCGGCGCGGGCCATACCGGCATGCGCTTTACGATCGAAGCCCATGACGGCGAAGCGTTCGATACCCTCATGGCGGAGCTGGCCGATGGCTGACCCCACTCCCGAAAAGCTTTCGCCCATTGCACTGCACAAGGCGCTCGACCGCATATGGCGAACCGGGCCGGGCTGGCAGCGGCTTTCGGCGGTCAACCATACCGTGCTGGGCAAGCGGTTCATGCTGACCGCCTTCGTGTTCTTCGCCATCGGCGGCCTGCTGGCCATGCTGATCCGGGCCCAACTGGCAACGCCCGATTCAGCATTTGTCGGGCCTGAAATCTACAACCAGCTCTTTTCCATGCACGGCACGGTGATGATGTTCCTCTTTGCCATCCCGATGCTGGAAGGGCTGGCCATCTATCTGCTGCCCAAAATGCTCGGCGCGCGCGACCTCGCGTTCCCGCGCCTGACGGCCTATGGCTACTGGTGCTACCTTTTCGGGGGAACCATCATCGTGGCCTCGATGCTGTTTGGCGTGGCACCCAACAGCGGATGGTTCATGTACACCCCGCTTTCCTCGCAGCCCTATACGCCCGGCATCAATGCCGACATCTGGCTGCTCGGCGTAACGTTCGTTGAAATATCGGCGGTCTCGGCAGCGGTGGAAATCACCGTGTCGGTCCTCAAGCTGCGCGCCCCCGGCATGTCACTCGACCGCATGCCGCTGTTTGCCTGGTACATGCTGGTCACGGCCTTAATGATGGTGTTCGGCTTTCCCCCGCTTATCCTCGGCTCGACCCTGCTCGAACTCGAACGCGCTTTCGACCTGCCGTTTTTTGACCCGACGCGCGGCGGTGACCCCCTGCTCTGGCAGCATCTGTTCTGGCTGTTCGGGCACCCGGAAGTCTACATCATCTTTCTGCCGGCGGCGGGCGTCCTCTCGACGATCATTCCGGTTTTCGCCCAGCGCCAGATCGTGGGCTATCACGCGATAATCGCTGCTATCGTCGCGCTGGCCTTCCTGTCGTTCGGCCTGTGGGTGCATCACATGTTCACAGTGGGCATACCGCACCTGGCGCTGGCATTCTTTTCGGCAGCGAGCGCATTGGTGGCCATACCAACGGCTGTGCAGATCTTTGCCTGGCTGGCGACATTGGCCCATGGCAAGCCGCGCTTCGACATTCCCATGCTCTATGTGACGGGGTTTTTCCTCGTGTTCGTGATCGGCGGGCTGACCGGGGTGATGCTTGCAATGGTGCCCTTCGACCAGCAGGCCCATGACAGCTATTTCGTCGTTGCCCACCTCCATTACGTACTGGTCGGCGGGTTCGTATTTCCCATGCTGGCCGCCATCTATTTCTGGCTGCCCCACATCACCGGGCGCGAAACCATGCACCGCATTTCGGTGCCGGCCTTCTGGTTGATCTTTGTGGGGTTCAACCTGACATTTTTCATGATGCACCTGACCGGGCTGATGGGCATGCCGCGGCGGATTTATACCTACCCGTCCAATTTTGGCTGGGACTGGCTGAACCTGCTCTCGAGCGTCGGCGGCTTCATCCTGACCATGGGGTTTGCGCTGTTTGCCGTTGATATGATTCTGCAATTCCGGTTTGGCCGGCGGTTCCGACGCAACATTTGGAAGGCTGCAACGCTCGACTGGGCGATGCCGACGCGTCCGCCATCCTATGCCTTTGCTTCCCTGCCCCGCATCGACAAAAGGGCGGACGCCATCGATCCCGACAGTCTGGGCGCGCAACTGGCGGCGGGGCATGGCTATCTGGGTTTCGCGCGCAAGGGCCGAATGGAAACGCTTGGCGTGGATATGACGACAGGACGGCTCGAACATGTCGTCATCCTACCCCGTCCGACCTATCTGCCTCTTGTATCGGCGGCACTGACGGGCGCGATGGTGCTGTGTCTGCTGTTCAAGCTCTACCCTCTGGCGCTTCTGTTCGCTCTGGCAACGCTGGCAAGCTTTTTCTTCTGGGCGGCCCGCACGGGCTCGACGGCCGACGAGGGTCCGATCGATGTCGGACGCGGCGAGCAGGCCCTGCCCGACACCGAGGTGGATGGCCCGACGCCGTGGTGGGCCATGGTCTTCACGCTCGCAGCCAACGGCACGCTGTTCGCCTCGCTGGTCTTCGGCGCGCTGTATCTGTGGCTCATTGCACCCGGCTGGCCGCCGGCGGAGATCGCTTCGGGCGATATCTGGCTTGTGGGCGCGACACTGTTGCTTGTGGTTGCTGCCGGTCTCATGCGGTGGGTGAACGGCTTGAACCGTTCGGGCAAGGCTTTCATGCCGGTGCTGATGGCGACACTGGCCATCGATCTCGCTGCACTTGGGATGTTTTCGGCCACGCTGTTGATGCTGCCTGATCCGACAACACACGCGCATATAGCCACGGTTGCTGCACTGATAGGGTATAGTTGGCTCCACGCCTTTGGCGGCTTTGCTCTCGGGCTCCATGCAGTGCTTAAAGCGCGCAATGGCTACGTTTCTGCGCGCCGTAGCCTGAGCCCGCGGCTCGCCGGGCTCTGGCACGACTACACGGCCGTAACCGGCGTCGTCGGCGGAGCGCTGGTCCTGCTCATGCCCGCGCTTATCGGAATGCTCGAAGGGGTGCGCTGATGGAACCGACGCCTGTTCCGCCCCGATCCATGCTGGTGATCGTCATGGGCTTTGTGTCCTGGAGCGCCGCGTTTGTGGGCCTTTATGCGATCAACGCAATCGGATGTGCTTTCGCTTGGCCCGCGGCGCTCCAGCGTTGGGTGATGATCGGGCTGACGCTGATCGCTTCAGGTTCGATGGTTGTCGTGGCCTGGTGGAGCATTGGCCATTGGCGCCGCGCCGTAAAGGCTGCGCGCCCGGCCCCCAGCCTCGCCCGGATCGGCGCAATAGCAAGCGTGGCCGCGCTTGCCGCCACGATCTTCGTATTTGCGCCAAGCCTTTTCGTTTCGATGTGCTTGTGACTATTCGTCCGGACCTACGATCATCCCGACGCCATGGTCAAAGACCAGCTTGCCGCCGTGCCAGCCGGCCAATCCGGTGAAAATGCCGGCCAATACCGAAAGGCCCAGGCCCAGCGGCAGAACAGCGTCCGTATCAGCAAGTCTGACACCCCAATTGGTGCCTGTAACAGCGAGCAGTGTCATGGCCGCGATCGCGTGCGTCCAACTGCCGACGCGGCCTCGAATGCCCTTTACCAGAATGAGCTCTGCGGTTCCCGCGATGCCTGCGGCTATCCCGAACCAGAAGGCAAACCCGGCTGACCACAGGCCGGCGCGGACCCAGAAGGGATCACCGGTCCACCAATAGAACAGATCGGCCCCCAGCGTTGCAAACACCAGGGCAATGGGGAAATGAACCATCATGGCGTGAATGGGATGGCCCGCGACAGCCACGGCGGACTTGACGTCATGCTCCATGACATCGGCGATGACGGGGTTGTCCGCTGCTGCTGTCCTGTCTTCGCTCATGCGCGCCCCTGACGGCCGTTCCACGAGGACAATGCGGTCCCTGGCAAGGCGGTTCCGCTATTCTTCCTGAGGGTCGAGTGGAAGAGTGAGGACGCAGTGAAGCCCCGTTTCCTCAAGGACAAACCGGGTCGACGCTCCAAGCTGATAGGGAATGGCTTCCTCGATCAGTTGCCGGCCAAAGCCGCGCGGGCCGCTCAGATCGGGTGTGCGCGGGGAAAACTTCTCGCACCACTCGATAACCAGGTGCCCCGCTCCATCGCCCTTGCGATCGTCGGGCCGGAACCACCGGATGACAATCCGGCCCTCGGGATCCGAAAGCGCGCCATGGCGGGCGGCATTGGTGCTCAGTTCGTGAATGACCAGCGTGAGGGTCTGCAGGGTTCCATCGTCCACCAGGATCCTCGGCCCTTCGATCTCAATACGATCCCAGTCTTTGGTAACCGCGTCGAGTTCCATGCGCAGCAGGGATTCGACAGTGACCGCCTCCCCCTCGACACGCGACAACAATCCCTGAACGCGTGAGAGAGCGCCGAGGCGATGGTCGAAGGCGGCCTGGAATTCCTGCAGCGAGCCAACCGTGGAGGCGGTTTGTGACGCTATGGAGCGAACGACGGCCAGCAGATTTCTCGTACGGTGCTGCAACTCGCCCACAAGGATGCCCTGCCGCTCCTGGAGCTGGCGCATATCGTGGATGTCGGAAGCCGACCCCACCCACTCGTCGGGACCATCCATGGAAAACCGGATGGGGACGGCACGGGTCTGGTGCCAGCGATACATGCCATCCTGTTTGCGGCGAATACGATGCTCGCCGTAATAGAGCTCGCCATCCTCGCCTGCCTCGTCCCATTTGACGAGTGCAACTTCGCGATCATCGGGGTGAATGGCCTCGAGCCAGCCATAACCCTCTGACTGCTCGTCGCTCATACCGGTATAGGCGGTCCATTGCGGGCTGGCCCAGGTCCGGCGGCCCTCGGTGGTGGAGCGGAACACAAGATGGGGCACGGTGGTCGCGAGCAGCCGGAAGCGCTCCTCGCTTTCCATCAACGCAATCTCGTGCTGGCGGCGCAGCGTCATGTCCTGGCCGATCTTGAGAAAGCCTCTTGGGCTTCCGTCGGCCCGTTTCAGCGGCCACACGCTGCCCTCGATATAGACTCGCGAGCCGGATCTGTGCTGGTGCCAGCGGACATCGGGAGCATGCCCACGCGACAGCGCAGTATCGAGTTCCTGCCTTGGCGCGCCGCTTTCCCGATCCTCAGGCGTAAAGAGCATGGAAGCGGGCTTGCCCAGAATTTCATCGCTCGACCAACCGAAAACGTTGGCGGCGCCGGGCGGCCAGCTATCGATATTGCCCTCACTGTCCGTTGTGAATATCGCATAGTCGCGCGCATTCTCTACGATAAGCCGGAACCCCTCCTCGCCATCCACGGAGAGCATGGCCCCGCCCCGATGATGGCCCTTGCCGCTATCGTCGATCATATGGCCTCCTGAGCCGTATCAGGTGTCACTCCGCATTGCGTCGAACAACAGTCGCGCCCATCGGTCCTGGACCGTCTCGTGCCCACGCGCCTCGCGCGGCGCGGATACAGGTTCGGCAGCTTTGGCCGGGGTGGACGGTCGTTGCGGACGGAAGGCGGCGACCTTGCGCCTGAGGTGCCCAAGGTCCAATGGCTTGTGGAGTGTCTCGACGGACCGATAGCGCGCGTCGATATGGTCTTTCTGGTAGGCTGTCGCAAAGATAATCGGAATGCCGCGCGCCATCAGCACGTCGACGAGTTCGTAAACCTCCTGCCCGAACAGTTTGATGTCGAGAATGGCTCCGTCGAGACGCCGCCGCCCGACGATAAGGCTGGCATAATGAACAGTCGGCGCCGGACCGAGAACATTGGCGCCGTGGCTCTTGAGATCGTTGCACACTTCCCGTGCCAGGACATAGTCGTCCTCAACCACGAGAACGCATTTCCCGGCGACAGAATCCGAATCCGCTTGTTCAAGCGCGCTCATGCCACCCCCGACGCGTCGCGCGACACCAATTGGTCAGCCAGCGCATGGATCAGCCGGACCGGATCAGTCGGCTTTTCAAAGCGTTGCACATGGGCGAGGTGGTTCGGAATGGTCCAGTTGTCATACCCTGTGGCAAAGACAAACGGGATGCTGCGCTCGTGAAGACGGTCGGCGACGGGAAAAACGTGCTGTCCCCTGACATTGATGTCGAGAATAGCGGCATCGGGAAGGTTCGTGCTGCCTTGCAGTGCAGCGAGTGCATCGTCGATCTGAGAAAACGGGCCGACCACGTTCGCGCCCAGATCGACAATCGCCATCTCGATATTGAGCGCGATCAGATATTCGTCTTCCACGACCATAATGGCTTTCCCGCACAATGTTGGGTACGCCGAGTTCATAAAATTCCTCCGCCTCGTCCGCCGCTCCGAGTGCAAAAGTATCGACAGCAAACTTCGTTGCACGATTTGAGCATATTAGGCGATTGGCCTTCACGTCCAGTTGGAACGCGTTCGCCATGCACTCGTTGATACCGACAACAACCATTCGGTTCACCGTCGGTAACAAAATTCGGCTGAAGCGATATTAACATGAATTAAGCCCCACCTCGAATAACAAGACAGTTCATTATGGCTCCCCCTCTCAAGGTTCTTGCACTCAATGGCACTCTCAAACCGTCGGAAAGCGGCAAGACCTCCTCGACCGACCGCATGATCGACCTGCTCATGGAAGGTTTTGCCCGACACGGCATCAGCGGCGAGACCGTCCGACTGGCCGACCACCAGATTCCGCCGGGCGTGACCTCGGACGAGGGGCCCGGTGACGCCTGGCCCGAAATTCGCGAGAAGATTATGGAGGCCGATATTCTGATTGCCGGCACACCGGTCTGGATGGGGCAACCGTCGAGCGTTATCAAAAGGGCGCTCGAGCGAATGGACGCCTTCATTTCGGAAAAGGATAGCGCGGGGCGCATGCCCAGCTATGGGAAAGTTGCGGCCGTAGCGGTTGTGGGCAACGAGGATGGAGCGCATCATGTATCGGCTGAACTGTTTCAGGCACTCAACGATGTCGGGTTTTCCATCGCGCCCAACGCTGTCTCCTACTGGGTTGGCGAGGCCATGAGTTCGACGGACTTCCGAGACCTCGACGAAATTCCCGAAACAGTGGCAAGCGCGGCAAAGATGGTCGTAGAGACTTCAGCTCATCTCGCCCGCCTGCTGACCGACACGCCCTACCCAAGCGTCAAATGAAGCTGGAGAAGTGTAACACGTGACCGAGTTGCTCCTTGCCCGGCTCGAAAGCCACATGCCCCTGGAACCGGCGGACCGCGCGGGCCTCCTGGCACTTCCGGCCCAATCACGCCAGTTTTCGGCCCGAAGTTCGACCCTTACAGGCAAGCTGATCGACAACCACGTTCACGTCATCGACGAGGGTTTTGCTTGCCGCTACCGCGATCTGCCGGACGGGCGCCGACAGATACTCTCGATCCTGGTTCCCGGCGACATCATCGATCTTCGTCAGTTCGTGCTAGGTGGCACTCAGCCCCTTCTGGCCGCCCTGTCGCCGCTTTCGATGAGCGCCATTCCAAACGAAAAGCTGCTCAAGCTGCTCGAAACCTCGCCACGCGCGACAAGGGCGCTCTGGAGCACGACGCTGGTTGAGGAATCGATTTCGCGCGAGTGGCTGGTCAGCATCGGAAAACGCTCAGCGCTCGAACGGGTCGCCCATTTGCTGTGCGAGGTCTATCTTCGGCTCGCCGCTGTTGCGCGCACCACCGGCCCCCGGTTCCCCTTGCCTTTGACCCAGAGCGAGTTGGCCGACGTGCTGGGGCTTTCCACCGTACACGTCAACCGCACGCTTCAGGAACTGCGCAAATCGGGCCTGATCACATTCCAATCAGGCATGGTCGAACTGTTCGACTTCGATGCCCTGGCCACACTGGGCCTGTTCTCTCCGGGCTATCTGCACTTGCGCGATCCCGGCAAGATCAAGCCAGTCCCCGCCTGAGCTATTTGCTGGTTTTGGGGAGCGACTGACGCAGCTTTGCGTAGCTGGGCCAGGGATTGGTTTGCGACCGCTCGACTGCCGCTTCAAGGGAAAAGCCGTTGGCCGAGGCCAGCGTCTCGACCTCGTCCCAACCCACGGGCACAGCGACGGGCGCCCCTTCTTTGGCCCGGGTGGAGTAAGGCGCGATCGCTGTCGATCCCCGTTCATTCCTCAAATAGTCGATGAACATTTTGCCTTTACGGGCCTTTTTGGAAAGCGTTGCCGTAAATCGATCAGGTTCATCCTCGGCCATCTGCTTTGCAAACCCCGATGCGAACGCCTTGACGTCCGGCCATTCGGCGCGGCGGGTGACCGGCGCGATCACATGGATACCTTTGCCGCCGGTTACCATGGCAAAGGTTTGAAGGCCCAGGTCGGCAAGCCGATCGCGAATATCGAGCGCGGCGGATTTGACGTCGCCGAAATCGAGGCCCTCATCCGGATCAATATCGAAGACAATCCTGTCCGGCTTTTCAACGGCATCGCGCCGCGAGCCCCAGATATGGAACTCCAGAACGCCCATCTGCACGCCCGCCAGAAGCCCCTCAAGACCGTTCAAGGTGAAATAGCTGTCGGACTTGCCGTCCTTTTCAGTGATCTGGACAGTATCCATGCCCTGCGCAAACCCGCCGGTGTCGTGCTTTTGGAAAAAGCACTGCTTGGCGCGGCCAGCGGGACAGCGCACAAGGCTCAACGGACGATCGGCGATGTAAGGCATCATCGCCTCGACCACCGAGGCATAATAGGCGGCGAGCTTTCCCTTGGTCACCCCTTGCCCGGGATAAAGCACCTTTTCCGGGCTCGAGAGCTTGATGCCAGCCTTTTCCGCGGCGGCGATCCCCAAATCCTCACTCAGCGACATGGCTTTGTTTCCTTTGGCCTTGGCCGGTTGTTCCAGGCTGATGTCTTTTGCCAGCTTGTCCTCCCGCAATCCCAAGAACGAAGGATGGCGCAGAACGCCATCCGGCGTCAGCTCGGTATAGGCGATCTCGGCCAGATGGCGCGGCGAAACCCAGTGAGCGCCGCGCGCCATTTCGCGCGGCACCCCGCTCAGGGGTGCGGTCTTGCGGGCATCCTTTTCCAGCATCGCTTGGAGGTTGGACCGCAAATCATCGGAAAATCCCGTGCCTACACGGCCGCGATAGACCAGCTTTCCATCTTCCTGGGTGGCCAGCAGCAGCGACGCGAAAACGCCGCGCCGCTTTTCGGACGGAGACCAGCCAACGATGACGAATTCCTGCCGCAGGGTGCATTTGACCTTGAGCCAGGATTTGCCGCGACCGGAGCGGTACGGCGCCGTTTCGCGTTTGGCGATAATACCCTCGTGACCGGCCTCGCAAATGGCAGAAAAAACCTCCTCACCCTTGCCGGCGATGTCTGGCGAGAACTGGATCGGATCGTGGCGCGTGCGGCGACCCAAAAGGTCTTCCAGTGCCGCCTTGCGCTCTGAAAGCGGCTTGGACCGCAATGACTTGCCATCGATCTCAAGAAGATCGAACGCGAAATAGACGAGAGGTCCACCTTCGGAAAGGCGCGACTTCAGGGTCGAGAAACTGGTCTTGCCGCTTTCATCAAAAGCACAAATCTCCCCATCCAGCAGCGCGCTCGATTTCGTCAGCATCGACATCGGCGCGACCAGGGAAGCGAACTTGTCGGTCCAGTCGAGCCCGTTGCGCGTGTAGAGCCGGACATTTTCGCCTGAAACAGCAGCCACGCAGCGATAGCCATCATATTTCATCTCAAACAGCCAGTCATTGCCTGTCGGGACGCTATCGACCAGGGTTGCAAGCTGGGGTTCGACAAATTTCGGCAAAGGTCGCTCATCCGCCTTTGCCTTTTTTGCCGGTGGCTTGCCCTTTTCGATGGCGGCCATCTTGCGGCCGGTCGACACGCTCGTGTCCTCGTCGAGAAGTTCGGAGCCGCCGTCGGTGGCGAAGTCGTCGTGTTCCTTGATGAGCAGCCAGTTCTCGCGCTTTTCGCCGGCTTTCGGCTTCATGCGTATCAAGGCCCAATCGCCTTTCATCCGCTCGCCCTTGAGGCGAAACTTGAGCTTGCCCGACTTGAACCCCTTTTTGGGATCTTCAATGGGCTCCCAGGTGCCAAAATCCCAGAGCATGACGGTGCCGCCGCCATACTGTCCCTTGGGAATTATGCCCTCGAAGGTGGCGTAGTCGAGCGGATGATCTTCGGTCCGGACGGCAAGCCGCTTGTCGGCTGGATCGGTACTGGGGCCGCGCGTCACGGCCCAGCTCTTGAGCACGCCTTCATATTCGAGCCGAAAATCGTAATGGAGCCGCGTTGCGTCGTGCTTTTGCACGACAAAGACGTTGCCAGAGGCCGCGCCCTTGCCTCCCTTGGGCTCGCTGGTTTTCGTGAAATCCCGCTTTGCGCGGTATTCGTCGAGCAGGTCGCGGGCCTGGGCCATTCTCAACTTGCCTTCTTACGCGTGGATTTGGCGGATTTCGCTGCGGGCTTCTTACGCCCGCCAGTGCCTTCGAGGCTGGATTTCAGGGCATCCATAAGATCGATCACATTGCCCTTGGATTCCGCGGCCGTTGGCTCTTCGGTATCGGCGGCAATCTTTTTCCTGCCTTTCGACTTGAGCTTCTTGTCGACAAGGGCGCGCAGGGCCTGGGTATAGTGATCCTTGAACTTTTCTGCCTCAAACGGTGCCGTCTTGCGCTCGATAAGCTGGGTGGCGACGTCGAGCAGATCCTTTTCCGCCCTGGTTTTCGATATGCCGGAAAAGAATGGATCTGACTTTCGAATCTCATCTTCATAATGAAGTGTTTCGAGCAAGAGTCCGGTGCCACACGGTTTCAGGGCACAAATATATTCGCGTCCTCGCATGGCGATCTGCCCCAACCCGACCCTTTCGGTGGACCGCAGGGCATCGCGCACCACACGAAAGGCGTCCTCTGCCAACTCGTCCTGCGGCACGACGTAATAGGATTTGTCGAAATAGATCGGATCGATCTCACAGCCGCCGACAAATTGCACAAGTTCGAGTGTCTTGCGCGTCTCGAGCTTGACGGCATCGATCTCCTCGTCCTCGAGCAGGACAAAATCATTCTTTTCGTATTCGAAGCCCTTGAGAATTTCGTCGGAATCAACGGGTCCGATGCCGGGCACGACCTTCTCGTACTTGACCGGCTTGCCCGAGGGCCCATGAATCTGCCGGAAAGACAGACGGGCGCCGGTGTTCGAAGCGGAATAGAGCTCGACCGGTATGGCCACCAGAGACAATCTGATCTGACCTTTCCAGACGGGACGTGCAGAGGGCATGGGGCTGTCCTGAACATAAACGGCGTTGCCGATTCAATTCACAGAGACGAATGCGGGTTCCAAATGGGGCAGCCGATCCCCTCGGGCAGCCACTAACCCAGGTTAATGCATCGCCGAGCCGGTGCTATAAGTTAGGAGCCTAAGATGGAGCCGTTTATGGAAACTCAGAAAACCGTCGCGCAATCGGTGCGTGAGGAGGTCGCGCAACACGACCGCCGCCTGCTCAAGCTCGAAGAAGCTGCCGTGCGGATTGCCAATACGCACAAATGTCGCGATCACAGCCTGATCCGCCTTGCTTTGCTGAGCCAGAGCGCGGCCTCCCGTACCGTGGTCAAACTCTAGCGGCCGGCGATTTTTCCAGCCATCACGCTCGTGGCCGTACAGGCTCAACTACTCGAATAGTCGCCGCCGTTAACATGGATGGTTTGCCCGGTCATATATCGTCCGTCCTCGCATGCCAGCAGCAGATAGGCGGGCGCCACCTCATTGGGCTGGCCCGGTCGCCCGAGCGGGGTATTAGTGCCGAATTTTTCCACCTTCTCGGCAGGAAAGCTGGCCGGAATGAGCGGCGTCCAGATTGGCCCGGGGGCAACCGCATTGACCAGAATGCCCCTGTCGGCAAAGCGGTCCGATAGCGAACGCGTGAGGGCGACGATAGCGCCCTTGGTCATGGCGTAGTCGATAAGCTGCGGGTGACCACGGTAGGCGACGATGGATGCGGTATTGATGATCCGCGCACCCGATTCCAAATGATCGAGGACCGCCTGAACCATATGGAAATAGCCGTAGATATTGGTCTCGAAGACGGCCTTCATCGCGTCCGCGTCAAGCTCGGCGATATCCTCACGCACATGCTGCTCGGCCGCATTGTTGATGAGGATGTCGATCTGGCCGAAAGCGGCAATGGCGCGCTCGGCGACCGCTCCGCAAAACGCGGGATCACCGACATCTCCGGCGATTACCAGCGCCTCGCCGCCCTCTGCTTCAATAAGCTGACGGGTCTTTTCGGCGTCATCGTCTTCATCGAGATAAACTATGACAACTTTGGCGCCTTCTCTGGCGAACAGCACACTGACAGCGCGTCCGATACCCGAATCCCCACCAGTTACGATGGCAACCTTACCATCGAGTCGCCCGCTCCCCGGGTATAGCGGCGCGTATTCCGGCTCTGGGTTCATCGCCCCCTCGCGGCCCGGTTGCTTTTCCTGATGTTGAGCTGGTTGACCGGCCATGACGCTTTCTCCGCAGAAAATCCTGCGCGATCAATGCCCCGATGGCCGCTTCGTTCCACGCCATGAGACGTTCACCAAGCGGGCGCGGCAGGGCGGCAATACCAGTGAAAATTTCGGTGCAGCGGCGAGTTAGCGATGGTGATCGCGCAGAAAGCCCACAAGCGCCTTGCCGGCCTGATCGATATGCTGGCGCGTCAGTTCCGCAGCCAGTTCGGGCTTGCGCGCCTTGCAGGCGTCCAGGATCGCCTGGTGCTCCGCGACGGCCGAACGCATCCCTTTTGTCAGGTACAACACCAACCGCACATAGCGCTCGACGAGATCGTTGGTCTTGTCGATCATGGAGAGAAAGAACTTCTTGTCGGAATCCTTATACAGCGCGGTGTGGAAATCGCGATTGAGATCACCCCAGCGAACAGGGTCGGTCTCTGCTGCGAAAGCGTCGCAATAGCGCTGTGCCGCGTCCAGCGATGCCTGGGTCATCAGCGGAACCGCCAGTTTGATCACCGTCGGCTCGACGAGCGCGCGGAACTGGAAAATTTCGGTAATCTGGTCGTGACTCAGAGAGGCGACGATCACCCCCTTGTAGCGCTCTGAAACGACAAGTCCCTGCGCCTCGAGCCTCTGCATGGCTTCGCGAACCGGGATTCGGGAAACGTTGAACATCTGCGCAATCGTATCCTGGCGCAGCGGTTCGCCCTCTTCGATCTCCCCCCGAATGATCGCATCTCGCAACGCGTCATATATCACGTCGGCCGAAGACGCCTGCCTGCCAAGATCAAATGCTTTTAACTTCAATGTACTAGCCAATTTTTGGCCCCACGGTTTGCCGCCAGCTCACCCTCGCATCACGGCACTGCGGCACCAATACGACCCGGCGAAACTTGCCGCAATCAGTATGTGAAACTTCCTGCAATTAGTATATTGTAGATTGGATACAATTATGCAAACTTAATATGAAACCGGCTCCCAGTGGGCTGGAAGAGGGAATGGCGTGCGTCACAACAAGCTCTGAAAATTGGGTGAGATGCGCGACCGGGAATATCAAACGTCACCAAAAAGAGAGGGATCATCATGAAATTTCCTGCCTTGATTGCGGCTGCGTCAGTAGCGCTAAGTCTTGCCGCAACAACCCCGGCTTTCGCCGACAAGCTCGATGACATCATTGCTTCGGGCACCTTGCGCTGTGCCGTGACACTCGACTTCCCGCCCATGGGCTCGCGCGACGAAAACAACGAGCCGATCGGCTTTGACGTCGATACCTGCAATGACCTCGCCGCAGCTCTCGGCGTGACGGCAGAGATCGTCGAAACTCCCTTCCCCGACCGTATTCCGGCGCTTGTTTCCGGACGCGCTGACGTCGGTGTTGCCTCGACTTCCGACACGCTCGAGCGCGCCAAGACCATTGGCTTCTCGATTCCCTATTTTGCCTTCATCAACGTCGTCCTGACGCGTGAAGATACCGGTATCGAAAGCTATGAAGACCTGGCGGGCAAGAATCTCGGTTCGGTCGCCGGTGTGTTTGAAGCCATCGCGCTCGAAGAAGACTTCAACGAGTGGGATGCCGGCGGTTCCTTCCGCACCTTCCAGAGCCAGGCCGATGTGTTCCTCGCCCTCAACCAGGGTCAGATCGACGCAACTGTGGTGACGGGAACTGTCGCTGCAGCCACCGTAAATGAAGGCAATTTCGACGGCTTTGTGATCAAGGGTGATGCCCCCTACCTCGTCGACTATGTAAGCCTGATCGGCCTGCGCCAGGAATACGGCCTGCTGAACTATCTCAATCTCTTCGTCAATCAGCAGATCCGCACCGGCCGCTACGAAGAATTGTTCGAAAAATGGGTCGGCGGCGGCGCAACAGCCCCCGATCTCACTGTTCCCGGCGTGTACTACTAAGCCATCCCGGTTCGCAGGCGCTCCCTGGAGCGCCTGCGGTCTTGCTTTCGCGGCGCGCCCCAAGTGGGCCTGATCGAAACCGGGGAACCGTCACGCGATGTTTGACATCAACTATACCTTCCACTGGGGGCAAGCGTTCCGCGCCCTGCCCGAGATGATCGACGGCGCTCTGATCACTCTGCAGATCGCAGTGCTCTCCATGATTATCGGCATACTGATCGGCGTGCCTTTGGCTTTGGCCAAGAGTTCGCGAAGCGCGCCATTGCGCGCGTTCGCCGGCACCTGGATCGAGATTGCCCGCAACACACCGGCACTGTTTCAGGTCTACATGATCTATTTCGGCGTGCCAGCCGTGCTGCAGGGCGTTGCGGGCCTGTTCGGGATCGACTTCCGGGCCCTTGGCATCAACATCTTCTATTTTGACTCCTATTGGGCCGTTCTTGTCGGCATCGCGTTCAACAATGCGGGCTATCTCGCAGAGACGTTTCGCGGTGGTCTGCGCGCCGTGCCCGCCACACAGACACGAGCTGCCCGTTCGCTGGGATTCGGCGCCTTCGACGCTTTCCGGCTGATCGTTCTGCCGCAAATGTTTCGAGCCGTGTTCCACCCCATGACAAACCAGATGGTCTGGGCGATCCTGATGACATCCATCGGCATCTTCGTTGGATTGAACGTCGATCTGACCGGCGTCACACAGGAACTCAACGCGCGCACATTCAGAACCTTCGAGTTCTTCGCGCTCGCCGCCGCCATCTATTACGTCATCGCAAAGATCGTCACCGGCGGTGCCAGGCTCATCGCCTGGCGGCTGTTCAGGTACTAGGGGGAGGACCGGACAATGCTTGGAACTTCCATCACCATCGGTGATCTGACCTTCATGATGACCGGTGCGGGTCTCACCCTCGCCATCACTTTCTGGGCCATGCTTGGCGGTACGCTGATGGGGATCGTCTTCGGCGTGATCCGTGTGCAATCGCCCTGGTATGTGAACTATTCCATGGGGGCCGTACTCGACGTCTTGCGTTCGGTGCCGCTGCTCATCCAGTTCATCCTGTTCAATTCCTTTCAGTCCATCGCCGGATGGGGCATGAACCCGTTCGTGGTGGGTTGTGTCGTTCTCGCTGCCTATACATCGGCCTTTTGTACCGAGATTGTCCGCGGTGGCATCCAGTCGGTGCCGACCACCACGCGGCGCGCCGCGCGATCGCTGGGCATGAGCTGGACCCAGGACATGCGCTACATCGTATTGCCGCTCGGGACCCGCGTCATGCTCCCCTCCTGGATCGGTCTGACTCTCGGCGTCATGAAAGACACCGCGCTCGTTTACGCTATCGGCGTTATCGAGTTGCTGCGCTCGAGCCAGATCATCATTACCCGCAAACCCCACGAGGCGCTGCTCATTCTGGCGATCGCGGGTCTGATCTACTTCATTGTGAGCTTCCCGGTCTCTCGCCTCGGCGCTCACCTCGAAAAGAAATGGCGCGAAAATGATTGAAATCGATAACGTCAAAAAATCCTTCGACAGCTTCGAGGTCCTCAAGGGCGTCTCGATGACCGTTGATAGAGGCGAAGTGGTCTCGGTGATCGGCGGGTCGGGGTCGGGCAAATCGACGATGCTTATGTGCATCAACGGGCTCGAACCGATCGATTCCGGAAAGATTACCGTCGACGGCGTCGAGGTCCATGCCAAGGACACAGACCTCAACAAGCTGCGCCGGAATATCGGCATCGTCTTCCAGCAATGGAACGCCTTCCCCCATCTTACGGTGCTGGAAAATACAACGCTGGCGCTGCGGAAGGTCCTAGGAAAATCAAAGGCCGAAGCAGACGAAATCGCCATCAAACAGCTCAACCACGTTGGTCTGGGTGACAAGCTCAAAGTCTATCCGGGCAAGCTGTCGGGCGGTCAGCAGCAACGCATGGCGATCGCCCGTGCGCTCGCCATGGAACCCAAATACATGCTGTTCGACGAGGTCACTTCGGCGCTCGACCCCCAGCTTGTCGGAGAGGTGCTCGACACCATGCGGCTTCTGGCCAACGAGGGAATGACCATGATCGTGGTGACCCACGAAATGGCGTTTGCCCGCGAGGTTTCCAATCGCGTTGCCTTTTTCAAGGATGGTCTGATCCACGAGATTGGATCGCCCAGCCAGCTCTTTGAAAATCCCGAACGCCCCGAAACCGCCGAGTTTCTCAAGTCGGTCCTTTAGCAAGAGTAATCAGCATTGGGGCAGCATTCTATTCGCTGCCCCTTTCCACCGCCCTCGGAGCCAACCCAATGGCGTATCCTCACCACGATCGCCGTGATGTTTTCAGATGAGCGCAGCCATTTCGGCCCGCACCATACTGAGCGGGACAGCCGACGGCCCCGTCCTTGCCAGCCCTGAAGCGCTGAGCTTTTGGGGTGGGGTCGACCCTGCGACGGGCAAAATCATCGATATCCATCATCCTCTTCACGGCGAGACCGTGACGGGCAAGATACTGCTGATGCCCTCATCGCGAGGATCATGCACCGGTTCGGGCGTTCTGCTGGACCTCGCGTTGAACAACCGCGCGCCCGCGGCCCTGATCTTTACCGACCCTGAAGATGTGCTCACCCTGGGCGCGCTGGTCGCCGAAATTTTCGGTCATACGCTCCCTGTTCTGCGCGCCACCCCAGAGGCCTTCGCCACAATGGCGGCAGCAAAAAGGGTGGCGCTTACTGCGGAAACGCTGATGGCCGACGATCAGCCGATCGCCTTGCTGCCCCCGCAGATGTCCGCTCTCGCCCTGAGCGAAAACGACAGGGCCATGCTCGAAGGGCGCGATGGCCCGGCCACGGCACAGGCCATGAGGATCCTCTGTGCAATGGCCGCCCAGCAGGGTGCCGAAGAGCTCATCGACGTGACCCAGGCCCACATCGACGGCTGCATTTATGCCAGCCCTGCCAATCTGACGTTCGCGCAGACCATGGCCGACATGGGTGGCCAGGTCGTCATCCCGACAACGATGAATGCCATTTCCGTCGACCATGAACATTGGCAAATTCAGGGCATACCCGAGGGTTTTGGCTCCCCCGCCGCCAAGCTGGCCGACGCTTACGTGAAGATGGGTTGCCGCCCGACATTCACCTGCGCGCCTTACCTGCTCGACAGCGCCCCAGGCACTGGCGAAGCAGTCGGGTGGTCGGAATCCAATGCGGTGATCTTTGCCAATTCGGTGCTCGGCGCGCGGACCGCCAAGCACCCCGATTTCCTCGATCTCTGCATTGCGCTGACTGGCCGCGCGCCGCTGTCAGGCGTCTATCTCGACGCTCACCGCAAAGCGAAACTGGTGATTGACGTCGAGCTACCCCAAAATCCCGACGGCGCTTTCTGGCCATTGATCGGCTATATCGCTGGGCTGCTCGCGCCAGATCGCATTCCCCTGCTCCGCGGCCTCGCCCCGGCCCATCCCAGCCGCGACGATCTCAAGGCCCTGTGCGCAGCCTTCGGAACGACATCGGCCGCCCCGATGCTCCACATAGAGGGAGTGACCCCAGAGGCCGCCAACGCTTTTGATCCGGAGACGCCCCACGCTGTAATCGATCGCCGGCTGATGGCGTCCATCTGGCAAAAACTGAATGCCGGCCCTGAACAGATCGACCTTGTCGCTATCGGCAGCCCCCATGCCTCGCTGGCCGAATGTCACGCTCTTGCCGACGCTCTTGACGGGCGCCCGATCCTGGACACGGTCAGCGTGATCCTCACCGTCGGTCCTGAAACAAAAGCCCGGATGGCTGGCGACGAAACGCTCGCGCGCCTCAACGCCAGCGGCGTCACCACGGTCTCGGACCTCTGCTGGTGCTCAATCTCCGAACCGGTTTTCCCGCCCGCTGCCAAAACGGTCCTCACAGACTCCGGCAAATATGCCCATTACGGCCCCGGCCTTTCCGGTCGGGCCGTTCGCCTGGGCAGTCTGGCAGATTGCGTCAGCGCTGCCCTGACCGGAACCGCCCCTCAGCGCCTGCCCAAATGGTTGGAGACCTGAAATATGCGCACGTCGAAACTCATCCACATTGTCGGCTGTCATGCCGAGGGCGAAATAGGCGACGTGATCGTGGGCGGCGTTGCGCCGCCACCGGGCAACACCATCTGGGAACAGGCTCGGTGGATAGCCCAGGATGACACCCTGCGTAATTTCGTACTCAACGAGCCACGCGGTGGCGTGTTCCGTCACGTCAATCTGCTTGTCCCGCCCAAGGACCCGAAGGCCGCCATGGGATGGATCATCATGGAGCCCATGCACACCCCGCCCATGTCCGGCTCGAACTCGATATGCGTCTCAACGGTCCTGCTCGATACCGGCATCATCGAAATGCAGGAGCCTGAAACGCGCTTCACGCTCGAGGCCCCCGGCGGGCTGGTCGATGTGGTCGCCACCTGCAAGGATGGCAAGGCGGTCTCGATCCGCGTCACCAATCATCCCAGCTTCGCTCAAAAACTTGACGCCACCATTGAAGTCGAGGGCATGGGAACGCTGACGGTGGACACCGCCTATGGCGGCGACAGTTTCGTGCTTGTCGATGCGACGACACTTGGCTTCTCGCTGGCGCCTGACGAGGCCAAGGATCTCGCGGACGCCGGCATGAAGATAACGCGCGCAGCGACCGAACAATTGGGCTTTTCCCACCCGACCAACCCCGATTGGTCCCATATTTCGTTCTGTCAGTTCACAGCGCCCGTCGAAATCGAGAACGGGACCAAAACGGGCCGCAACACCGTAGCCATCGAACCGGGCAAGCTCGACCGCTCCCCGACCGGAACCGGCTGCTCGGCGCGGATGGCGGTGCTTCATGCCAAAGGCCAGCTTGCCGTGGGCGAAGAATTCGCGGGCATCTCGATCATCGGCAGCCGGTTCAACTGCCGGATAGAGAGCACGACCGACCTCGCCGGCACCCCTGCCATCATCCCCTCGATTTCGGGACGCGGCTGGGTGACGGAAACCAAACAGCTGATGCTCGATCCCTCAGACCCCTGGCCGGGCGGCTATCGTGTTGGCGACACCTGGCCAGCCCGGAGCGCGTAATGGACCAGTCACGCATATCCTTTGCCGAACTCGTCGCTCTTCTCGAAGCGATTTTTCTCCGCTTTGGCACGAGCAGGCAGACGGCGGCGATCCTGGCGGACAATTGCGCGCGCTGCGAACGCGACGGCGCAAAGAGCCACGGAATCTTTCGGATGAAAGGCTATACCGACAGCCTTGCGACGGGCTGGGTGGACGGTATGGCCCAACCCGTTCTCGAAGATGCCGCTGCCGGTTTCCTGCGCGCCGATGCTCAAAACGGATTTGCGCAGCCGGCCCTGGCACTGGCGCGCGAAGACCTTGTCGAAAAGACCCGCACCAACGGAATTGCCCTGCTCGCTATCAGGAACTCCCACCATCTGAGCGCTCTCTGGCCCGACCTCGAACCCTTCGCGGAAGAAGGTTTCATCGCGCTTTCCATGGTCAACTCGTTTGCCTGCACCGTGCCCCATGGCGGCCAGAGCGCGGTATTCGGCACAAATCCTATTGCGTTTGCCGCACCCACAAGTTCGGGTGACCCCATCGTTTTCGATATGGCGACATCGTCCATGGCAAATGGCGACGTCCAGATCGCCGCGCGCCAGGGCCGTCAACTGCCGCCCGGCTCGGGCGTGGACAGCAAGGGCAACCCCACGACCGATCCGAATGCCGTTCTCGATGGCGGCGCGCTGCTCCCGTTTGGCGGCCACAAGGGTTCCTCCATCTCAATGATGATCGAACTCCTCTCGGCCGCGCTGACAGGGGGGAACTACTCTTTCGAGTTTGACTGGTCAGGTCACCCTGGCGCCGCGACTCCACATACCGGCCAATTGATCATTCTTATCAACGCCGCACTGGCCGGCGCAGCGCCTTTCGGCGTGCGTGCCGAGACCCTGATCGACGAGATGAAATCCGCAGGCGTTACCCGGTTTCCGGGCCAGCATCGCTTCGCGAAACGCAAGGAGTCGGACGCCACAGGCATCGCGCTGACAACGGATGAGTTGAGTTGGCTTGAAGGACTGGCGAAGGGCTAGCTGATCCCTATCGCATCCCTTTCCGGATGCCCTCATCAGCCATCGCGCGACTCGTCCTGGTGCGCCTTGACCATATCCGCCATGCTGTTGAAGCGGAAATCATAATGGGGCATGTCGCCGGGGTTCATCGTCGCGCCAAAACCCGTCTCGTCATGCCGGCGATAAATCCACGCGGACGCCAGGCCCGCAGCGTTGGCCGGCTTATGGTCGTGGAACATGCTTTCAGCCGTGTGGAGAATATCTTCCGGCTGGAGGCCATGCGTTTCGAGCATAGTGATCATATACTCGAAGTTGCGTTCCGCCGGCTTGTAGCTGCCGATATCTTCGGCGGTGTAGATGGCGTCGAACTCTACCTCCAGACGCCGGTTTGAATGGCTGAAGCTCTCATTGTCGACGTTGGAGAGAACAACGAGCTTATAGTGGCGCTTGAGATAGTTCAGCGCGCCCGCCGAATCCTCGAAGGCGGGCCAATTTTTGACGCTGCGGCCATACTCGAGACACTCCGCCCAGTCCACTGCAAGGCCCCATTCCTCGGCCAATCGGCGATACACGGTGGCGAGAAGTTCGCTGTAGCGCTTGGTTGGGGTTTGCCGCTGGTGAAAGGATTCGTGCCGAGCATGGGCCTCGAGGATATCATTCCGGTCCAGGCCCTCAATGCGGGAGGTCAGAGGCTTTAGCGCCTCGAAAATCCCTGACTCCCAGTCGATCAGAGTACCGTAGCAATCGAAGGTGAGTACTTTGAAATCACTCAGTCGCATCACCGATATCCTTCATTTCCAAAAGTGCATTGAGCGGGTTCGGGGAGCGGCCCCGTGTTCCTCCTTGGCGTTGTGTTCTGCTCCAGCTGTCGAAATAAGCCAGGACAGTATCGGCGTCCGAAACATCGACATAGCGACGGCCAAGATCGCGAAGATTGTCTGCATGAGGCTGATCTTCGATGTCGCCAACGCAATCTTGGGGCACGATTGTGCGGTACCGGTAGGAAAAGCTGTCGATTGAAGTCGCGCGAATGCACCCGCTCGTGTTGCAGCCGGTGACAATCACCGTATCGACCCGTTCCTTGGTGAAGTAATCGCTGACACCGGTGTTAAAGAAGATCGACGGGCCCTTCTTGCACACGAACAAATCGTATTCGGGATCAAAGATGCGTGGGTCGAGAGCTGCGCTGGGATGATCGTGTCTGAAGGTCTCGCGTACCGCCGAAATCTTCCAGTACGGCATTTCGCGTTCGCTCATATAGGCGGTGGTGCAATTTGCGATGGGAATGCCGTAGCGCCGGGCTGCGGTGACCAGACGCTGCGTATTTTCCAACGCCCGCATGACGAGGGGCGCGCCGCCGAGCGGATATTGCGCCTCGGTGAATGCAAGCATGAAATCGACGACGACAATCCCAGGCTTTTCTCCAAACCCTACAGGGATTTCGCCATAGCTGCGACGCTTGTAGTCGTCACTCATTCTTTCCTCCTCTGGCCACCGGCACGTATGCTAGAACGCGGACCGAACGACCTTGCCATCCTGCATGACGAGGGCGAGCGTTTCGGCAAGCCGGCCCATTATTGAAATGTCGGCCAGCGGATCACCTTCGAATGCGATGAGGTCGGCGAGATACCCCGGAGCGATGCGCCCGATCTCGCCCTCGCACTGCAGCAGCGCCGCTCCCGTGACGGTGGCCGAGCGCAACAGGTCCGCGGCGGGCACGACACCGCCACGCAGGTCGAACTCGGTCAATTGCCGGTAGTGCATCGCACCCAGCAGATCGGTGCCATAGGCCATCGGCACGCCAGCCCTGTGCGCCATTTCCACCGCCCGAATGCCCGCATCGAGCACCTTGTCGATCTTGGCCGCCAGGGCGGTGGGCAGGCCCGCGGCCACGCCCTCATCCTTCAGGCCGCGATAGGTGGCGAGGGTTGGGACAAGATAAGCCCCCTTCTCCTTCATGAAGCCGACAGTGTTTTCATCGAGCAGATTGCCATGCTCGATCGAGCGCACGCCGTTACGCACGGCCCGTTCAACGGAGCGAGCGGTGTAGGCATGAGCCACCACGTAGATGTTGGCCATGCTGGCCTCATCGACGATGGCTGAGATCTCATCTTCTGAGAACTGGTCGGAGTCGATGCGGTCGGTCGGCGAGGCGATGCCGCCATTGGCCATGATTTTTATGTGGTTGGCGCCGCGGCGAATCTCGTCACGAGCGGCGGAACGCACTTCGTCAACGCCATTGCAGATGCGCCCCAAACTCGGGACCGAATAACCCGCGTCCTGCGTATCCTGCCCCGGCTTGCGCATGTCCCCGTGACCCGCGCTCGGCGACAGAGCCTTGCCGCCGAAATAAATGCGCGGCCCCCGCACGCTGCCCTCGGCCTGCGCACGGGCCATGCCAAATTCACCGCCCCCCACGTCACGCACCGTGGTAAAGCCGCGATCAAGCATACCACCCAGAATCTCAATGGTCCTGGCCGCGACGTAAAATGGCGACTGGTAAGGCAGGTCCGCCAGATTTGCGGTGTAAGCGGATATGTGAACATGCGCATCGATCAGCCCCGGCATGAGCGTCTTGCCCTTTAGATCGATGACGTCTCCGCTTCCGGTGACCGGAGTGTCGGAAATCTCCTTGATCCGGTTTCCCTCGATCACGATGTGGCGCACGCCCACGATTTCGCCGGCATCGACATCGAGCAGGTTGGCGTTGGTGAGAATGGTCGGCATCTTTCAGTCCTTCTTTGAACGGCGCCATGTCGGCTCGCCGGCAGTCAAATTTCGCACAACATACAGAACAGCCTGTATGTTGCTTTTTGGGCTACTGCCCTCACGAACCCGGTCTGGCTGCATCCCCTTCCCCGTTGGCCTCGACCTCGACCAGCGAGCGCACATGGGACTTCCAGTGTTCCAGCAGCTTGTCGAAATAAACAGCATCCTCACGCAACACCATCTGGATTGCTATTCCTCGGAAAAGTGCCGTCGTCATGGTCAGGACGGTTATCGGGTCTTCTGTACTCGAGCCTGTTTCGTGAAAGAACTCACGCCAGCAGGCCTCAAGCGCGGCGTGGAACTCCTTGACGACAGGCATGAATTTCTGGCGCAGAGGCTCGTTGTGGCGAGCTTCCGTGATGTGTTCGAGCGTGACGAAGATCAACTTCCCCGAATACATCGCCCAAAGCTTGTCGAGGAAATCGTCGAGCATGAGCTCGCCAGCCCTCGCCAACCCGAGCCAGGACCTGATTTCACGGGTCGCATCGGCGAGCATCCGCTCGTAAGAAACGACGATCAGGTCCTCCTTGCTGGCATAATGATGCATCAGTGCGCCACGAGAAACGCCGGCCCTCCTGGCGATATCGGCTGTTGTCAGACGCGCGAAGCCATTTTCGTACATCGCGTCGATCGTCGCCTGCATCAAAAGCTCTTGCGTTGTTGCGCTTCGCTCCTCCTGCGTCCGCCTCTTGCTTGTCCTTTGCGATGAGCCGGCGTGTTCGCTCGAAGCCATCAGGATCTCCCTTAGATCATTGCGCGGCTTCAATCTCGGTCGCGAAAGCGTCGACGAGATATGGCGCGAATCGACTGGCAATGGCGAGTTTAGCATCATCGAAATGCCCTTCGGCGTGCAGCAGAGCTAGCGTGCCCAGCAATTCGCCGTGGCGGATAACCGGAACGTTGATTGCCGAACCCAGCCCCAGACTGGCGATCAGTTCATGGTCAAAGAACGCCCACTCGATATCGGCCCTGTTTCGACCCAGAAACGGTTTGTGCTGCCGGATCACCAGATCTCCCCATGGCGTGTCGCCCATGGTCTTTTTCCCCGTCAGAGGATAGGCCTCGACATTGGTGCTGTAGAACCGCTGCACTTCTTTTGCCCCGGGCAGAACCATGAGAAGTGTAAAAAGCTTGTGCCCGACAAGGGTCTGAAGGGCGTCCTCGACCGCCTCATAGAGATGGTGCCGGTCGCCCTCGGCAAGGGCTTTGGCCACTGTGTCGAATGCGTCGAGCTGCGCTTGTGCCGATGGAGGGGTCATGCTGGAGCCTTCTGACTTTTTTCCTTGAAAAGACCGCCCGGCGCAAAACGCAGGACCACAATCAGCGCCAATCCCACGATCATTTCGCGAACCGAAGCGATCTGCACCGCTGAGAGCATGGGCAGGATTTCGCCGGCGAAGCGGCTGATTTCCAGCCATGCAACCAGAAGATAGGCCCCCACGGTGGCGCCCAGCGCCCGTGTATTGCCTCCCGCGGTCGCCGCCAGGAACACATAAATGGTGATCAGCGGCAAGAACAGGTCCGGTGAAATGTAGGATATGTAGCTGCCATACAGGGCTCCGGCCATGCCGGCGATCGAAGCGCCGAGCACGAAGGCCTGGATCTTGAAGACGACCACTTTTTTGCCGGCGACCGAGGCAACGACCTGATCGTCGCGAACGGCCCTGAGAACACGTCCCCATGGCGATTTTACCAACCGGGTGATGATGAGACCCGTCACAATGCAAATGACCGTTGCCAGAACCAGGAACTGGACGTGGTACATCAGCCCGCCATCCCGGTCGAACAGAGCCGGAATGCCCGCAATGCCGTCTGTGCCGCCGGTAAGCCATATCTCATTGGACGCAACGATCCGCACAACTTCGGCAAAGCCCAGCGTGACGATGGCAAGGTAATCGTCGCGCAGCCTAAGCGTCGAAAATGTAACAGCGAGCCCCAAAAGCCCGCCGGCGATCAACCCCATGATCGGTCCGGTAAAGGCGGGCCAGCCAAAATCGGTTGTCAGAAGTGCCGAGGTATAGGCGCCGATGGCAAAAAAACCGACGAGACCGAGATTGACCATTCCGGTCTGTCCCCAGATCGGCACCAGGCTCTGGGCCAGCAGGGCGTAAATGGCGGCAATAGCAAGGATGAAGACGATATAGGACAACATGCGCTCACCTTGCCTTGGCGCCGACCAGTCCTTGTGGACGGAAGGTCAGAACGATGAGGATGACGATAAAGCTCACGGCGAGGCGGTAGGCAGGTGCGAGATAGGCTACCGTCATTTCTTCGATGATACCGATAGACAACGCACCGATCACGGCGCCCGGAATGGAGCCGAGCCCGCCCAGAACGGCGGCGGCAAAGATCGAAAGCAGCAGGCGCGTCCCCACCATCGGATCCACAGAGGCATCGACGGCAAGCAAGGCTCCGCCAAGCCCGCACAAACCCAGCGACACGGCAATCGTGATATCGGCGATCCGCACCGGCTCGACGCCCTTGAGCCGGGCGAGATCAGGATTGTCCGCACAAGCTCGCATTGCCCGGCCAAAGCGGGTGAATTTGAGCGCCGCCCAGATGGCCGCCATGATCCCCACCGACATCAAAAGGTTGCGCAATTGCTGCGGACCGACACGAATACCCACCAACATCATGTCGCGCTCGAGCGGCACGTCGAAGCCGCGCAGATTGTTGGAAAAAAAGAACCGCACGCCATTTTCAAGAACAATAGCCACGGCGAGCGAAGCAATCGCCATGGTGAGCGCGCCCGACGCCGCAAGCGGCCGAACGGCGACTTTTTCGGTTACCAGCCCTATCGCTCCGGCAGCCAGGAACGCGATGGCGATACTGGGCCAGATCGAAAGACCTGCACCGGTGTTGGCCATCCAGCCGGCGTAAGCGCCGACGGTGGCGATCGCACCGATCATGAAGTTCGGATAGCCGCGAATGGCAAAAATTGCCGTGAACCCAATGGCCGGCACCGCGAGAACGGTGCCGGACACGAGCCCATTGGCAAGAGCCTGGGCAAAAATCTCGAAGGTCATGCGATCTTCAACAGTTCGATGGCACCGCCAACCACCTGCTCATAACGGAAGCTGGCATCGGTTATGTCGCCGATTTCATTGAACTCACATGGACCCGAAGCCCCCGCATAGTCCACCTTCTCGCCGGCAAGGATCGCCTCGATGCCCGCGACTGCGTTATCGACTTCCATGCCGCCGCCCTGGGAAACTTCGCGGACCGAGTCGCGGATTTCGGTCCCGGACGATCCGCCGGCATGGGCGATAGCCATCAGAGCCAGGTTGATGTGGTCGTAAACCTGACAGGTGTAGGTGTCCGGCACGTCGATGCCCACCAGCCCCGCCAGCCGATCGTAAGCCGTGCCGCCCTCGGCCGGTGAGGGAGCCAGAGTATAGGCGCCTTCAACGACCTCGGCGGGGAGACCGCCGATCAGGTCCTGATTGATCGAATAGGCAAAGCCCAGAAGATGCCCCTCGTAGCCGGCCCGATAGATGTCGCGCAGCAATACCGTGGTGTCCGGGGTATAGCCGCCAAGGATCAGCATGTCGGGATCGAAGCGCAGCGCCTGGTCCAGTTCGGAGCGCAGCGACGGCTTCTTGTCGTCGTAGATCAGCCTTTCGACTTCACCGCCCGCAGCCTCGACCGCGGCCTTGATCGTCGTGTACTGGCTATCGGCGAACGGGGTCTGCGGTGTAAGGAAAAAGACGCGGCGGTCGCCAAGTTCCACGGCATACTCGCCGAACTTCTGTCCCTGCAATGTCGTGTTGGGCTGGGTGCGGATGATGTAGCCATTGTGAGGCAACTGAGTGATCGAGTCCGCACCGGAAACCGTGAACAGCATCCGCTCGCTTTCCCAGGCCATAGGCGCAACCGCTGTGGTCACAGCTGAAGCCCAGGTTCCGATGATGGCCGATACGTTATCGACATCGATCAGCTTGCGCGCCGCGCGGACGGCCGCTTCTGGACTGGTCTGCGAATCTTCCGAGACCAGGATGATTTCGCGACCGAGCACGCCGGCAGCGTTCACTTCATCGACGACCTTGCGCACCGCGTCGGCCATCACCGGGCCGTAGGGGCCACCTGCACCGGTGAGCGGGGTGAGCGTGCCGATGTGAATCGCACTCTCCTGCGCCCGCAGGATGGCCGGAGCGGCAAGCGTAAACGTTGCCGTGGCCGCGATCCCCTTGATCACGTCACGACGGTTGGCGCCCCGCTTGAACATGCCGATTGTCATTGTTGAGTTCCTTCCTTTGAACGACCGATCGCCTTTCGATCAGCCTCTGCCACCCAAAAAGGCCTGGCGAACTTCCGGGTCCCTTCCCAGTTCATCAGCCTTGCCTTCCAGCACCACGCGTCCGTCCACCAACACGCACGCCTTATCGGACATGGCGAGGGCGGCGAGCGCATTTTGCTCGACCATCAGCACCGCGATTCCCTCGTCGGCGACAGATCGAACGACCTTGAAAATTTCTGCTGCAGCCACCGGCGAAAGCGCCGCGGTGGGCTCGTCGAGCAAGAGCACGCGCGGCGATGCCATCATCGCTATGGCCATGGCGAGGGTCTGGCGCTGTCCACCCGAAAGCGACGCAGCAGCATTCCGGCGGCGTTCCTTGAGAGCTGGAAAGCGGGCAAATATGTCTTCAGACCGCTCCTTTTCCTGCCTTGGATCGAGATAGCCTCCCATCGAGAGGTTCTCTGCGACCGAAAGAGCGCCGAACACATTGTGCTCTTGAGGCACAAAGACCATGCCATGACGTGCACGGCTCTGCGGATCGAGCGTCGTCAGAGCATTGCCATCGAGGGTGACCGAACCCGATTTGGTGACGAGCAAACCGGCCACCAGCTTGAGCGCTGTGGATTTTCCGGCCCCGTTCGGGCCGATGATGGTGAGCACTTCACCGCGAACCGCGTTGAAGCTGACCCCTTTGACGATCTCATCGGCGGCGCCATAGCCGCCAACCAGGTTACTGACCGACAGCATGGTCGATGCCCCCTCCCCCCAGATAGGCGTTCTGCACATTGGTGTCGTTGCGCACCTCTTCAAAGCGTCCGGTGGCCAGTTGCTTGCCTTCGGCCATGACGATGACATGGTCGGCGATGCGACCAACCAGAGCCATGTCGTGCTCGATGAGCAGGATGGTCAGCCCGCCCGCAACGAGATCCCGCAACCTGTCGCCGATTTGTTCGGCCAGGGTGGGATTGACGCCGGCAACCGGCTCGTCGAGCAGGAGAAGATCCGGCTCGGCCATCAAACCGCGCCCGATTTCGAGCAGCTTCTTCTGGCCGCCGGAAATTTCGGTCACGCGATTGTCGAGGACATGATCGATCTCGAGACGGCGCGCGACACCCAGAGCCCGCTCGGCGGTCTCGCCCTCGCGCTTGCGCCATCCGCCGAAAAGCGCGGTGACGATGTTTTCACCGGGGTTATGCTGATCGTAGAGCATCAGATGCTCAAAGACCGTCAGTCGCGGAAACCCGCGCGCTATCTGGAAGCTCCGCAGCATTCCGGCCGCAGTAATCTGATACGGCCTGGCTCCCGTGATGTCGTGTCCGTTAAGACGAACACACCCCTCATTGGGCCTGATCAGGCCCGAGACAGCGTTAAAGAACGTGGTCTTGCCGGCCCCGTTTGGGCCGATCAACGCGGTGAGTTTGCCTGCATCAACGTCCAGATCCAGGTCATCAACAGCCTTGAAGCCGCCAAACCGGACGGTCATGTTCCGTACTTCCAGCATTGTCGTCCAAACCCCTCTGTCCGACTGGGAGAAGGCTAGCAATCAACAAACAAACACGCAAGCCGGTTTGTTTTTGCTGGATGGCGCGGCGAAGGCTTCTTTAACCGGTTGTAGTAGCTACGCTTTTCGGGATTTCGGCCAGTTCAGGCGAGGCACCACACCTCATGGCTGGCTGCAAAATCAGGCGAAGTCCGCCTCTCGGCAACCAAATCGGACCGGGGAACGTCTCTGGAATTTTGGTGTGAATGGAGCGGGTGAAGGGAATCATATTGCCACCCTTACCTATTGTTTTTTACCGATCTTATCCCGCTCAAAATACTTATGTACCGTCAAATATACCGCTCCACGCATGCGCAGCATGAGGGTAGCGCGCGGTCTAGCAACGCTTCCATCGCGCCCCTCGCCTCGATCGGGCAGCGTGAGCCCTGGCGTTGTTACCAGAATTACCAACGGCGGCAATCGCCCCCATTGCACGAACCCGCTTCGCGGGAGAGACGCGCGGGGTGAGACTTGATGGATTTGTCTGAGGCTCTGGGCAGCTAGAGGCTGGGGTCCGAACATGGAGTTCCTTCCAACAGGAGGAACTCACCATGACGACCTTTCAGACCAATGCCCCGATCACATCGCTGCGCCAACGCATGCAGCAAGATATGGTGATGCGGGGCCTGGGCACCCATACGCAGCAGGATTACGTTCGGCACGTCCGGAACTTTGCTGCCTTCCTCGGGCGCCCTCCCGACAGCGCGACCGCCCAAGACATCCGGCATTACCAACTGCATCAGCATGAGACTGGCGTGGGTCCGGCGACGATCAACAGCACGGTTTCCGCGCTGCGCTTTCTGTTCACGGTGACGCTGAACCGGCGAGATCTGTCGCGCACTCTGGTGATCACCCGCAATCCGCGCAAGCTGCCCGACGTTCTGAGCGTGGAGGAAGCCGCACGTCTGCTCGAGGCGGCGCCAGGCATCAAGTACAAGGCGGCGCTTGGTGTCGCCTATGGCGCGGGCCTGCGTGTTTCGGAGGTCGCGCATCTCAAGATCGACGATATCGACTCGACACGCATGTTGATCCGTGTCGAACAGGGGAAGGGACGCAAGGACCGCAACGCCATGCTCTCGCCGCAACTGCTGGAGCTTTTGCGTCTGTGGTGGCGCGAAGGAAAGCGACGCGGCGTGATGCTTCCCCATGGCTGGCTGTTTCCAGGGCGTAGCCGTACGGATCCGATCTCGTCACGACAGCTGCATCGCGCGGTGCAGGAAGCAGCCGAAGTGGCGGGAATCCATAAGCGTGTCAGTCCGCACACACTACGGCACAGCTTCGCCACCCATCTTCTCGAAGATGGCACCGATATCCGCGTCATTCAGGTTTTGCTCGGGCACAGCAAGCTCGAGACGACCGCGCTCTACGCCAAGGTATCCACCCGAACGATCCACGCGGTCGCTGGCCCTCTTGATCGACTGAAGGCGCTGATGGAAGGCAAGTCGCCAGACGGCTGAGTGAGTGCGCGCCACCATAGAGGTCGCCGATATCTTCCGAACGGCCGGGCCTGCCTATCGCGCTGCCCATGCCGGACACCTGAGCCTGGACCAGCTCAAGGTCATGTCCGCGATCGAGACCTGCCGCACTGCAGCTCTCGGCGGCCACGTTGAAGCCTGTTCTGACTGCGGGCACCAGCGGATCGCCTATAACTCCTGTCGCAACCGGCACTGTCCCCGGTGCCAGGGCGCCGCAGCGCGTGCCTGGCTCGACGCCCAGCAGGCCAATCTTCTCCCTGTCGGCTACTTCCATGTAGTGTTCACGTTGCCCGCCGCGATCGCCGACATTGCCTTCCACAACAGGGCGCTGGTCTACGATCTGCTGTTCAAGGCAGCATCGCAGACCATGCTGACGATCGCAGCAGATCCCAAACATCTGGGCGCCCGCATCGGCATCACCGCGGTGCTTCACACCTGGGGTTCGGCCATGACCCACCATCCGCACATCCACATGATCGTACCCGGTGGCGGCCTCACACCGGCCGGACAATGGATATCGTCGCGGCCGGCCTTCCTGCTGCCGGTGCGGGTGCTCGGCGCATTGTTCAGGCGCCTGTTCCTGACCCGGCTGCTCGAACTCTATGGTGCTGGAAAGCTCGTCTTCTTCGGCAAGCTGGTGGGTCTCAGCGACCGGCGTGTCTTCCTGCGCCACCTTGCGCCGGTCCGAAGAAAGCGTTGGGTTGTTTATGCCAAAGCGCCCTTCGCCGGGCCTGATGCCGTCCTCGCCTATCTCTCGCGCTACACCCACCGCGTGGCAATCTCGAACAGCCGCCTTATTGCCTTCGACCAGACCAGCGTCACCTTCCGCTACAAGAATTACCGCTGCTCGGGCGCCGATCGACAGCAGGTCATGACCATTGCCGCCAACGAGTTCATCCGCCGCTTCCTGCTGCATACTCTGCCGCGCGGATTCCATCGCATTCGGCACTATGGCCTGCTCGCTGGCAGCGCACGCAAGACAAACATCGCCTGTGCCCGCGGGCTTCTGAACGCCGCCCCGCCGCCTGATCAAGCCACAGCCGAAGACCCGGCGGACGTTCGCCCACCATGCCCGTGCTGCGGCGGACGCATGATTGTCATCGAGATCTTCCAACGCTAGCGTCAGCCCCGCGGACCGCCAAATACGATGGCAACGAACCGGGAGAATGCGCCATGACCCGGCATGGCTCGCTCAGCCATATGGCCTCTTCAAACCAGCGACGGCCAACGGGATGGCGTGCGCCATGCCGAATGGCGATCGCTTCCAGTCAGACAAGCGCACACCAGAACGCCTCAAAAAGCTCTGCGGTCCAGCCCGCAAGCAGCGTCATCGACCCGATCAGGCCAATAAACGCTCTTCAAGCTGCTCAATCCCTGGAAGCCCCAAAACATAAAACCCCATAGCTCAAAGCATGCCGACCGCGGGTTCCTGCATGAGGGGCTTTCGTACGCCTGCCGGCACCCGAAAACCTTCACCATTTCGGTCATTCAACGGATTATTGCATCAACGAGAAAACGGACATGACCTGGATTGTCACCTGATGTGAGAATGCAAAATCAAAAAATCGCAATGGACCAAACTTCAGCATCAGTCACTCCGCAGAAGAGACAAGGCTTCAGGAAAAGAGTGTTGGCGTTCCTCGCCGTGCTATTGGCCCAAGGCGTGCGTACTCGTCATCGGTGAACAAGCGGGAGCGCGTGAGGAACCGCCGCTCGGTGCCATTATCGAGACTGAACATGCCGCCACGACCTGGAATCGCATCGATGATCAACTGGGTATGCTGCCAATATTCGAACTGGCTGGGTGACATGTAGAAGGGAGCGCTGCCGATATCACCCATCTTGACGTCATGGTCGCCGACGATGAATTCGCCTTCAGGATAGCACATCGGCGACGAGCCATCACAACACCCGCCGGACTGATGAAACATAACCGGCCCATGGCGGGCCGTGATGGTGGCGATGAGACTTAAGGCGGCGTCGGTGGCGACGACGCGCGGAACGAGATCAGTCATGGCGGGTTCCTTGCTCGACGATCATTCCAGCGGGAGGTGGCCAGGGAGAGAGTGGGGTTAGGGCTCTTCCCGCCGGAATGATTTCTGGCGCCCGGAGCTCTCCCCGGGCGCCCGCTCAGGGAGGAGCGGCTTAGAAGAAGCCCAGCTTCTTGGGCGAGTAGCTCACCAGCATGTTCTTGGTCTGCTGGTAGTGGTCAAGCATCATGCGGTGGTTTTCGCGTCCGATGCCGCTCTGCTTGTAACCACCAAAGGCGGCATGGGCAGGATAGGCGTGATAGCAATTGGTCCATACGCGCCCCGCCTGGATGCCTCGGCCGAAGCGATAGGCCCGGTTGGCATCACGCGTCCACACGCCGGCGCCCAGGCCATAAAGTGTGTCATTGGCGATCTCGAGGGCTTCGGCATCGGTCTTGAAGGTCGTCACCGAGACCACCGGGCCAAAGATTTCCTCCTGGAAAATGCGCATCTTGTTGTTGCCAGCAAACACCGTCGGCTTGACGTAGTAACCACCCGCCAACTCGCCACCCAGATTGTTGCGCTCGCCGCCAGTCAGCACCGTGGCGCCTTCCTGCCGGCCGATATCGAGATAGGAGAGAATTTTCTCGAGTTGCTCGGACGAGGCCTGGGCCCCGATCATCGTGCTCATCTCGAAGGGAGAACCCTGCTTGATGGCTTCCACCCGCTTGATCGCCCGTTCCATGAAGCGGTCATAGACGCTTTCCTGGATCAGGGCGCGGCTCGGGCAGGTACACACCTCGCCCTGATTGAGCGCGAACATGGCAAAGCCCTCGAGCGCCTTGTCGAAGAAATCATCGTCTTCGGCCAATACGTCGGCAAAGAAGATGTTCGGCGATTTGCCACCCAGTTCCAGCGTCACCGGGATCAGGTTCTGGCTGGCATATTGCATGATCAGCCGGCCCGTCGTGGTCTCGCCGGTAAAGGCGATCTTGGCGATGCGGTTCGAGCTGGCCAGCGGCTTGCCGGCTTCAAGGCCAAAGCCGTTGACGATATTGACCACGCCGGGCGGCAGGATGTCTTCGATCAATTCCATGAGAAAGAGGATTGATGCCGGCGTCTGCTCGGCAGGCTTGAGCACCACGGCATTGCCTGCCGCTAGCGCGGGCGCCAGTTTCCAGACCGCCATCAGGATAGGGAAGTTCCACGGAATGATCTGCCCCACGACGCCGAGGGGCTCGTGGAAATGATAAGCCACCGTGTCATGGTCAAGTTCGGAAATGCCGCCCTCCTGGGCGCGGATGGCACCGGCGAAATAGCGGAAGTGGTCGATCGCCAGCGGAATATCGGCAGCAGTCGTCTCACGAATTGGCTTGCCATTGTCCCAGGTCTCGGCCAGCGCGATCTCGTCGAGATGTTCTTCCATGCGATCGGCAATCTTGTTGAGCATCACCGCGCGCTGCGCCACCGAGGTTTGGCCCCAGCCCGGCGCGGCCTTATGGGCCGCATCCAGCGCCCGCTCGACATCCGCCGCCTTGGAGCGCGCGACTTCGCAAATCACCTGCCCAGTGACTGGCGAGGTGTTCTCGAAGGTCTCGCCGTCGAGCGCGTCCACCCACTGCCCGCCGATATAATTGCCGTATTTCGCCTTGTACGGAGACTTGGTCCGCTGGCCGACGAATTCAGGTTTATTCATGGCATCCTCCCTTGTTCTTGGATGCCACCGTCATTGCAACCGGCGTGCCAGATGATATCAACCTGTTGAAGCTGTTAGGGAATTCTTGTGGCACCAAGCAGGGGTGGACGCGGTGCGAATTCGGATGCAACACTTTGCAACAACCAGACGCGATGGCCGATGCAACACCTGTTGCAAACTGCCACAACTAGTAGGGAGAGAGCCATGCAACAGGCGTCCGATGCTGCCTTGGTAGCCGCGCGCGAGCGTTTCTTTTCTGGGCACGATCTACCTGAGGGCCTGGTGCCTGCGCCCATATTGCGGTCCTGGCAGCGCTGCGCACAACAGGGCCTCGATGCCTCGGCGGTCATTCATGCCGAACCGGTCACCGCACCCGAGCTTCGCGCCTTGCATGAGCAGAACGAGACCTTACGCCTCCTCTCGCGCTCTGAACTGGTGTCGCTGCGCACCGAAGCGCGGCTTACCGACAGTGTCGTCATCCTCACCGATGCCAAGGGCCTCGTGCTCGATACCACGGGAAGCCCCGAATTCGCCGGCCGCGCCGCCGAAGTGGCGCTCCGCCCCGGCGTCACCTGGTCCGAAACTGCCACTGGCACCAATGCCATCGGCACGGCTCTCGCCGAACGTCGCGCCATCGAGGTGCATGGGGGAGAACACTTCTTCGAACCACATGGTATCCTGCATTGCGCCGCATCGCCCATTTTCGACCCTTTCGGGAAGCTCGCTGGCGTGCTCGATCTCTCCGGCCATGCCTCGGCTGAGCACACCCATGCCATGGGCCTGGTGCGCCTCGCCGTCGAGCAGATCGAACATCGCTTCTTCGCCCGCGGCTTCGATGACATGACCGTGGTGCGCTTCCACCGTGCCGCTGATCTCCTGGGCACCGCCCGCGAAGGCATTCTGGTCTTTGATGGCGGGCGTTTGATCGCCGGCAATCGTCGCGCGCTCCATCTCGTCGGGCTCGACCGCAAGGCGCAGCGCCAGTCCACCGCCGAGGAAATCTTTGAAACCGCGGCGCTCGCCACACAGCGCGGCGAACTGCGCGCCCGCAATGGCGAGCGCTTCTTTGCCGCCGTGTCCGAGCCGCGCAAGTCGCCGCTGCGCGTCACCGGCACCCTGCCGCGCGTCGCCAAGTCGGGCGAGCCAGCGCCTTTTCTCACTCCCGAAACCCGCGCCGATCTCGCCAAGGCCATCCGCCTGGTCAATGCCGAAATCCCCCTGCTCATCGCTGGGGAAACCGGTGCCGGCAAGGAAGTCTTCGCCCGCTGCCTGCATGGCCTCACCCAGCGCGCCGGCAAGCCCTTTGTCGCCATCAACTGTGCTGCACTGCCCGAGAGCCTGATCGAATCCGAACTCTTCGGCTACCAGCCCGGCGCCTTCACCGGCGCCCGCAAGCAGGGCGCCATTGGCCTGGTGCAACAAGCCGAGGGCGGCATTCTCTTCCTCGATGAAATCGGCGACATGCCGCTCTTGCTGCAGTCGCGCCTCCTGCGCGTCTTGCAGGACAAGGAAGTCGTGCCACTGGGCGGCGGCACCGCGCAGAAGGCTGATTTCGTGCCCGTTTGCGCCACCAATCGCGATCTCAAGGCCATGGTCGAGGCAGGCACCTTCCGCGCCGATCTCTACTACCGCATCGCCCAGTTCACCATCCGCCTGCCGGCCCTGTGTGATTTCCCCGATCGCGCCACTGTCGTCTCGAGCCTCTGGTCCCAGCTCGCGACGGGCCATCCGCCGCTGCCCGCCCCGGTGCTTGCCCGCCTCGCCGCCCAGCCATGGCCAGGCAATTTCCGCGAACTGACCGGGACGCTGCGCGCCCTATCAGCGCTGTGTGAACCAGAACAGCCCATCACTTTGGCCGATCTACCCCAGTTCACCGAACAGGTCACCGCGGCACCTCTGCTGTTCCAGAACGATTTGGGCAGTCTCACCGAAGCCGCAATGCGTCGCGCGGTGGACCAGAATAACGGCAATCTTTCCGCCGCTGCGCGCGCTCTCGGCATCGACCGCTCGACCCTCTACCGACGGCTGGTCTGGAAATAGTTGGAAGAGGCTGATTGAACAGCTGCGTTGGCTCGTGGCTTTGCCAGTATGGGCGCCGCAGTAGACCCGTATTGGCTTTCATTTGACACTCATGAGTGACAACGCGAGGGCCAGCGAATGGCAGTTAATCCACTAGGTCGGCCCGAAAGCCGACAGGCTACAAACGGCCCCGCGGCTGCCGGTCCCAGCGTTACTCTTTTGGCCAATCACGGCCATAGGAGAACTTCGATGGGATTTTCACGATATGATGCTGCAGCCCGAGGACGGGCTGCATGGAATGCAGGCAAGATCGTAGGGACCAAGCGCCCTTTAACGCAGAAGCAGATCTGGGCGATCCGCTTCTTTCTGGATCGGGAGGGCCGAGTTCGAGATCGGGCCCTGTTCGATCTTGCGATCGACAGCAAGCTCCGCGGTTGCGATCTGGTCAAGATCAAGACCGGTGACTTGGTCACAGGGTCGGAAATTCGAACCCGGGCAATGGTGGTTCAGCAGAAGACCGGACGTCCTGTCCAGTTCGAACTCACCAGCGATGTAAGAGCCAGCCTTCTCACTTGGCTCGAGAGGCGGGCGGGCAGTGTCAGTGATTATGCGTTTCCAAGCCGCGTCGACCACGATCACCATATGAGCACGCGACAGTATGCCCGTTTGGTCGATGAGTGGGTCACAGCCATCGGCCTTCGATCATCCGACTACGGAACGCATTCACTCCGAAGAACGAAGGCGGCCATGATCTACAAGGCCACCGGTAACCTCCGCGCCATCCAGATCCTGCTCGGACACACCAAGATCGAGAACACTGTTCGGTATCTTGGCGTGGATATCGAGGATGCTCTGCTTCTGGCTGAACGGACCGAAATCTGATTAGGGAGCGGTCATCCGCTCAGCATGGATGACCGCTTCGCAAGGCAGGCCATACGCTCACAGATGCCGACACGGGGGTGGAAAGCGGAAATGCCGCTTTCATCAGCCAACTCTTCCAAGCGGAAGTTGTCGAACGACCTGCCAAATGCCGTCGAGCAAGACATTGATCGTCGGCAAAGCTGCTATGGTAGCGCTACGCGCCCGCCCTTTAAGCCTCGTCCTGATGCTGGCTGGCGCGAAGTCGGCTCTCGTTCGCAAGAGCAGTTCTCACGGAAGGACCTTGCCTCCGATCATTTTGGCGACAGGGTTTCAATGATCCGGCAATCGGCGACGATGCCACACTCGCATTGGTCGATCATTCGGTCGAGTTCTGCCTTGAGCGCCATCAGATCAGTGATCTTCTTTTCGACCTCTGCACGATGTTCGCTAGCGATGGCATCAACTGCTGCGCAGGATTGTCCGCGATTGTCGGAGAGGGCGAGAAGCGCTCTGATTTGGTCGAGTGAGAAGCCGAGGTCACGTGCCCGACGGATAAAACTCAGCCGGTTCAGATGATCCGGCTCATAGGCCCGATAGTTACCTTCGGTACGTGAGGGCTCGGGCAGTAGACCGTTCTTCTCGTAGAACCGGATCGTCTCAACCTTGGTACTGGTTTGCTTTGCAAGATGACCGATCGTCAGAATGGAAGAGTTCATTGCATGACCCTGTAGCAAATACAGGGGCACTGTAGGTTCGATGTCGATGTTTGTCGATCTTGACGCTATTGCGTCGCTCTGGCGCTCTCCACCTCTTCACGCACCAAATCGTAGAGTTGCTGCGGGCCGAAGGATTCCAGCGGCCTGCCATTGACGAAAAAGGTTGGTGTCTGACGGACGTTATGGCTCTGAACATCAGCCAAGTCCTGCTCAAGAACGGCGGTGATCTCGGCCGAGGACATCTCACGCCGTGCCTGCTCAACATCCAGCCCCGCCGCCGCTGCAATTTCCCAGGCTTTTTCGAGATCGGGTGCATCATGCACGGCCCATTCCGGCTGTCGCGCCAGCAGGGCCTCCAGCACGGGTTCGTAGCGGTTCTGAAGACGGGCTGTTTCCAAAATCCTGACAGCTTCATCCGATCCCTCATGGAAGGGCGCGTATCGGATGACAAGGCGCGTCTCATTAGGGAAATTCGCCATGATCTGCTTAACGGCTGGATAGAAAGCTCGGCACGCCTCGCAGGACGGATCAAAGAATTCCACGATCGTCACCGGCGCATCCGCCGGGCCGATTACCGGTGAATGCGCCCTGACGAGCGCGTCCCCTTGCGGCGCTGCGACGGGCTGTGCCGAGGTGCTGCCGTAGCGGTCGTAGATATAGGCACCGCCGGCAAACACAATCAGTGCGACAAGACCAGTGAGAAGTACGATGGACCGTCTGGTCATGTTGAACGTCTCCGG
>SWCE01000009.1_pt1 | contig 41361 bp, 37 predicted proteins | sample 4690061 | NCBI WGS metagenome assembly SWCE01 (sample SAMN10267279, study PRJNA491770) | bioreactor metagenome | isolation source: DHS bioreactor inoculated with subseafloor sediment | place: Japan: off Shimokita Peninsula | collected 2012-10
GGCCCGGTAGTTCAGTTGGTTAGAATGCCAGCCTGTCACGCTGGAGGTCGAGGGTTCGAGTCCCTTCCGGGTCGCCATAACAAAATATGCTGGTGTAGCTCAACTGGAAGAGCAGCTGACTTGTAATCAGCAGGTTGCGGGTTCGAGTCCCATCACCAGCTCCATTAACTAGAAATCAGAGGTCAGAAATCAGCGTGCCAGAAAAGGAAGTTTTGAAGATCTGGTCACTGGCAAACCGATATCCGATTTCCAATACGGAGGGGTTCCCGAGCGGCCAAAGGGGGCAGACTGTAAATCTGTTGTCGACGACTTCGAAGGTTCGAATCCTTCTCCCTCCACCATTTAAAATATATATGCGGGTGTGGCGGAATTGGCAGACGCACTAGACTTAGGATCTAGCGGGCGACCGTGGGGGTTCAAGTCCCTCCACCCGCACCATATGCGGAAGTGGCTCAGTGGTAGAGCATCGCCTTGCCAAGGCGAGGGTCGCGGGTTCGAGTCCCGTCTTCCGCTCCATTAAATGTGACTCATTAGCTCAGCTGGTAGAGCACCTGACTCTTAATCAGGGTGTCCAGGGTTCGATCCCCTGATGGGTCACCATTTATTTGCCCAGATAGCTCAGTCGGTAGAGCAGGGGACTGAAAATCCCCGTGTCGGTGGTTCGATTCCGCCTCTGGGCACCAGTAGAAAACGTCTAATTTTAGGCGTTTTTTTATATTCTAGAAAAATTCTTTTTAGCAAATGCCCCAGAAACCTACAAATAGTTATAGAGAAAAGTAATTAAAGCCACTTCATAATCATATGGAGTGGCCTTTTTGAGTTTATCGTAAATAATAGAATAAAATTTGATAAATATGGTAATTATCCTAAATACATAGTAACAGTCGATTATATTTAAGAAGGGAGTCTAACGGGATGGAAAAAATTGCTCAAAAGCAAGATCTGATGACCATTGATATGGCATTGAAGATGAGTCAGGCAGAAGTAGAAGAGGGGTACAAATCCTATATCAATTCTCATTTTGTTTCACTGTTAAAGCTATTAGGTATGAACAAAAGATTTATTAAGGCTGAAGGAAATAAATTATGGGATGAAAACGATAGGATATACTTAGATTTTCTTGGGGCCTATGGAGCATTAAACCTAGGGCACAATAACCAGATTATTATTCAAAGGCTCCAGCGGGTTATGCAGTTGCCTAATTTATTACAAACCTCTATTCATGCCATCTCGGTGGCTCTGGCAAGAAATTTAGCATTAATCACGCCGGGCGAATTAAAGCATACTTTTTTTTGCAATAGTGGAGCCGAAGCAGTTGAAGGAGCCTTAAAGCTAGCTAAGATCGCCACAGGGAAACCTAGAATTATATATTGCCATGGTTCCTTTCATGGTAAATCCATGGGAGCTCTATCAGTAACGGGAAGGGAAAAATATAAGAAATATTTTAACCCGCTTGTCCCAAAGTCAGAAGAGGTTATCTTTGGAGACGTTTCTAGCCTGAAGCAAACAATTGAAGCCTATGATGACATAGCGGCCTTGATTGTTGAGCCTATCCAAGGAGAAGGGGGAGTAATAGTCCCTCCAAGAGGCTATTTGAGGGAGGCCTGGAAGCTTTGTCAAAGCAACGGTATACTATTAATTGTCGATGAAATACAGACAGGACTGGGTAGGACAGGTCATTGGTTTGCCTGCCAGGAAGAAGGAATCGAACCAGATATCCTCTGTATGGCCAAGTCCCTTGGCGGTGGAATTATGCCAATTGGGGCCTATATTACCACAGAAAAAGTATGGAAAAAGGGCTATGGAAGTCTTGATAAGTGTCTGCTGCATACATCAACCTTTGGTGGAAACACATGGGCTTGTGCCGCTGGGATTGCTGCTCTGGAGCTGATTCAAGAGGAAGAGTTGATTAATCAGGCTGCAGAAAAGGGAGAATATTTTATTAAGGAATTAAAGAAATTATTAAAGCCCAAGAGTTTGTTGAAGGAAGTTAGGGGGAAAGGATTGATGATTGGAATAGAATTTGATGAACTTGGGGGAGGCCTTATGAAAAAATATTTGCCCAATCAAGAACTGTTGACAGAATTCACAGGAGGGATGATTGCATCAGAGCTACTAAATAAATATCAAATCATTACAGCCTATACCCTTAATAATCCCCAGGTAATTAGAATTGAGCCTCCTTTAAGTGTTAGCTACGAAGAAATAGACTACTTTGTTAATAGTCTAAAGACAATACTAGATAAAAAGCTTAGTCTTATGGGAATGACAATACAATCAGGGAGAAATTTTGTAAACTCTCTAACCAAGGGGGCTAAGTAATGGAAAAATTTGCTTTTTTAATTCACCCGATCGGGATAGATGATGTTTATCGGAAATATAAATTTTTAAAGTACATCCCAGAAGCCCTTGTGGATAAGATTATCGAGAAAATCCCACCCTCTACAGTCTCCCACATCACCAACTTAAAGGGGAGAAATCATGAGGGGGAAGGGTGGTTCGTCGGAGTCCCCCTTACCTCAAGACAGATGATGAAGCTTCCAGAGGAGCTAGTAATTAATAAGATAATTAAAGCGGGAAAAATTGCTGAGGAATTGGGGGCAAAGATATTAGGATTAGGAGCCTTTACATCGGTCGTTGGAGATGCAGGAATTACCATTGCACAAAACTTAAGCATTCCGGTAACCACGGGAAATACCTATACAGTTGCTGCTGCCTATGATGCAACGAAAGAGGCTTGTCGTTTGATGGGTAAAAAGATAAAGGAATCTAAGGTAGCCATTATAGGTGCAAATGGTTCCATTGGTCGCGTCTGTACGGAATTGGCCTGTAGAGAAGCTGCCTCTATTATAATGGTGGGTAAGCGTTTAGAACCTTTAAAAGAGATGAAAGAGAAGCTCAAAGGCCAATATCCTCAACAGACAATCGAATATACCAATGTCATTGAAGAGGGAATTAAGGTGGCTGATGTTGTCATTACCGTTACCAGTAGTGTTAATGAAGTAATTAAGCCGGAGCATATAAAATCTGGGGCTGTGTTATGTGATGTTGCCAGACCAAGGGATATCTCGAAGGCCGTCCAGAAGGCCCGAAAGGATATTCTGGTCATAGAAGGTGGTGTTATTGAGGTGCCAGAGGGTGTGCACTTTAACTTTAATTTTGGATTTCCTAAGGGTCTTGCCTATGCTTGCATGGCAGAGACAATGATTCTGTCCCTGGAAAGGCGATATGAAAACTATAGTCTTGGCCGGGAAATAGATATCAAAAAAGTTGATGAAATAAGAATCATGGCCGAAAGACAAGGCTTTAGAGTTGCTGGGCTTAGAAGCTTTGAAAGAATGATTGATGAGAAGCAAATTGAAGCAGTGCTTCAAGCAGTGGATGAACGTAAAAAGCAAGAAGCATAATTTAAAAACCGCAGAGATTCTGCGGTTTTTAATGTTATAAGAGAGTTCCATTTATAGCAAATGCTTCAGAAGAACCGATTTATTAGATTACTTGTTTTTTCTGTTTATTCTTGTCTGTCTGCTCCATTTTCATGATAGAACGGATTGTTAATGGGAGTGTAAAGAGGTTAATAAAGCCCTCTGCATCCTTTTGATTATAAACATCATCCTCACCAAAGGTAACAAACTCTTCATTGTATAGGGAATAGGGTGAACTACTTCCCACAGGTATGCAGGTCCCTTTATAGAGCTTAAGCTTCACTACTCCAGTCACAAATTCTTGTGTACTGTCAACGAATTGATCTAATGCATCCTTGAGGGGAGTAAACCAAAGTCCGTCATACACTAACTGTGCATACTTTTCTGCAACTATTTTTTTGAAATTTAGGGTTGAGCGATCAAGGGTTAATTTCTCAAGGGCCTTATGGGCTTGGAATAAAATTGTTCCACCTGGTGTTTCGTAAACGCCCCTAGACTTCATTCCCACTAGGCGGTTTTCAATAATATCAATAACACCTACTCCATTGGCACCACCGACTTTATTTAAATAATAGATCATATCAACGGGAGTATAATCAATGCCATCAACAGCAACGGGAATTCCCTTTTTAAATTCAATTTCCACGTAGGTTGGCTCATTGGGAGCATCTTCTGCTGGGGTAGTCATCTTATATATACTACTGTCATGCTCATTCCAAGGATCTTCCAGATTGCCGCCCTCGTGGCTTAAATGCCAGATATTTTGGTCACGACTATAGATATCCTTTTTAGTAACGGGAATAGGGATATTGTTTTTTACAGCATAATCAATACAATCCTCCCTTGATTTTAGGTTCCATACCCTCCAAGGTGCAATAATCTTAAGCTTTGGATTCATAGCCTTAATAGTGGCCTCAAAACGAACCTGGTCATTCCCCTTACCTGTGGCACCATGGGCAATAGCGACTGCCCCTTCTTTTTCAGCAATTTCCACTAATTTTTTTGCAATTAAAGGTCGAGCGAAGGAGGTGCCCAATAAATAATCATCTTCATACACTGCATTGGCCTTCAAGGTTGGGAAGATATAGTCCGTAACAAACTCTTCCTTAACATCCAACACGTAGGCTTTAATTGCTCCAGTAGTAAGGGCCTTTTCCTTAACGGAACTTAAATCTTCACCCTGACCAACATCTACACATACGGCAATGACATCATATTGATAAGTATTTTCCAGCCATTTTAAAATGACTGATGTATCTAATCCGCCAGAATAGGCTAATATAACTTTTTCATTCTGCATAATTGTTCCCTCCAAGTTATCATCTTATAAATAATATTATAAAAGTAAATGTATAAATATGCAATAGGCTTTTTAAATATTTATACAAAAATATTATTAGTTACTCAATGGGTAAAAGTGGATATAACCTATACAATCAATGTATAAATAAAGAATAATAAAAACAAATATTCATTAGTAAGGTATAAAAATTAAAGAATCCTCCTAATAGAAACATAATTATACAGTCACCTTTATCTATCGAATGGAATATCCTACTATAAAAAGGTGTGTAGTTGGGAGGGGAAGCATGTCATTGCCTAAGGATATACGGAATAGTTTATTATTCTTTTTTCTGCTGCTGGCCATTGTTTTAATGAAAAGCGGACTCTTTGGTAAAGAGGATACAAGTCTTCTATTTTTTTATTTAATTTTAATAATCTTGTTTACACAGTTTTACAGTAGGTAGCAGGGCTGACAAAAATAATAGAAATATCATTTTGGTAAGTTGTTTAAATAAGTACAGGTAAAAATAATCTCAAATGGGATTATTTTTTTTGAGCCAATTTCAGAAAAAAGTTCACAAAATTGCTGATAAATTACTTTAAAGGACGATAAAGAGGTCTGAGAATGGGAATTATGATGAATAGAATAGAATTTTCAACCGAAAGTCAGGGGTGCTTGAAGAATCGGAATAAATTGTATAAAAAAAGATTAAAATTCAAACTAGATCATTTAAGTAATACCGGAAGTGTAGTAAACTATAACTAGTGGACTGTATGCGTTAATCTGATAAGGAAAATGCATTTTTAAAATATGATTATAATTTCCTATCTTTGACGAAAGGATTTTATTTGAAAATAGGGAAATATAAAGATATGGAATAAATCTTATAAATAATATGGGTAAGAGGTGTTGAGTGTGCAGCAATTAATAGTACTCTTTAGCAATATTGGAATAAAAGATATCGTTGATATGGCTATCGTAGCCTTTGTTTTTTATAAGCTATATATGCTTATTAGAGAGACCAGAGCAGAGCAGTTAATCAAAGGGATTTTAGTGCTGTTGATTGCAACTCAAATCAGTGAATGGCTTCAATTGCACGTCATTAACTGGATATTAAGAAATACAATTCAGGTAGGGGTAATTGCCCTGTTAATCGTCTTCCAGCCTGAGCTGAGACGGGCATTGGAATATATCGGACGAACTAAGTTTCTGACTAAGTCCATTGTAGATATAGAGGATGAAGAAATCAAGATGACGGCTGAAGAAATTACAGAGGCCGTAGCTTCCCTATCAAGGCAGAAAATTGGAGCTTTAATCGTTATCGAAAGGGAAATTGGACTCAATGAAGTATTGGAAACAGGAACCGAGATCAATGGAAGAATTTCAAGGGGGTTATTAATTAATATTTTTATACCCAATACGCCACTCCATGATGGTGCCGCTGTTATTAGAAAAACTGAAATTATGGCTGCGGGCTGCCTTTTACCCTTGACCGACAACTCTAATTTGAGTAAAGATTTGGGTACAAGGCATCGGGCCGCCATTGGTATTTCAGAACGATCAGACGCCCTAGTGGTGGTGGTATCAGAGGAGACCGGAGCCATTTCCATCGCTGAAAATGGAAAGCTAAATCGCTTTCTAGATGTAGAAGCCCTAAGACATTTACTGATGGAAGCCTTTAAATCAGAGGAAAATGGCCAATGGCAATTCATCAAATTGAAATGGAGGCAGAAGGATGAATAATTTTCTAAATCGGAACCTAACGGCAAAAATTATTTCTATACTTTTTGCCTTGGTTATGTGGACCTATGTGATGAGTGAAATTAATCCACCAACTACCCGTACCTTTGCCGATGTGCCAGTGGAGGTTAAAAACCTAGAGGCCCTTAAGGAGCAGGGGCTTGTGGTTGTAGGAAGTACAGAGCATACGATACGGGCAAACCTAAAGGGAAGAAGAGATGAGGTATACAGCATTGAAAAGAGTGACATAAAGGCCTCTGTTGACCTAATGGGTTATCGGGTAGGTGTCAATAACATTCCTGTTGAGATTAATAGCTTTCCCAATATAGAAACTGATTTTTCACCGAAAACGATAAGAATTGAGCTAGAGGAAATCATCCCTCGTCAAAAGGAAGTTGTCTTGGAGATTACTGGGAATCCGAAGGCCGGGTATGCACTTAATGAAGCCCAATATAAGCCTACCGTTGTGATGGTCGAAGGACCTGAGAGCCTCGTTAATTCCGTTGATCGGGTTGTGGCCAGACTTGAAATTAAGGAACAGTCAGAGGACATTGTGGTCAGTCTTCCTTTAAAGGCAGTTAATAAGAAGGGGCAAGAAGTAACAAATGTAGATGTGAAGACCGCCTACATTGATGTATTCATGCCGATTGACAGGCTTAAGACAGTGAAAATTGATCCGAAGGTAAGGGCCCAAGCTGCCCCAGGCTATGTGGTCACCAATATTGACGTGATACCCGATGAAGTTCCGGTAAGGGGAAAAGCGGAGGTCATTGCCAATTTAACCTCCCTTGAAACCGAGACTTTAAGCTTTGATAATCTATCAGAAGGCTTGGAGCAGGAAATAAGTGTAAAGCTGCCCGAGGGTGTACTTCTCTTTGATGAAGAAAAGATTACATTAAAAATTGAAGTAAAGCCAACGGCAGAAAAAAACCTCACCCTGGCTAAGGAAAATGTTACCTTCCTAGGCTTAGAGGAGGGTATGACCATAGATTCGGCTGCTATTCCTGAACAAATAGAGCTTAAGGTAGTTGCTGCCAAAGATCATATCGATTCCCTTGAAGATTCAGATGTACAGCTGGTGGTTGATGTTACTGATCTTAAGGAAGGGGTGCACGAAATTGTACCTCAGCTTACCGTTGATGGAATTTCTGCAGATCAGATTAAAGCTTCCAGCATCAATCCAGGCAGCTTTAGCATTAGAATCATAGAAGAAAATTAGAATTGTAACAGTAAATTCGAGGTGGTAGTATGAAAAAAGAACTGGATGTCATATTAAGCAGTACCCACGATGCAATGATTGCAGTTGATATAGAGGGCAAAATTACTCTGTTTAACCGAACAGCTGAAAGCTTAACAGGACTTTCAGAGTCTCAGGTAATGGGACAGCCTGTTGAAAAATATATTACCAATACAAGGCTTCTCCATATCTTAAAAACCGGAGAGCCGGAACTAAACCAAAAGCAGCCCCTGGGAAACACCTTTATTATTACCAGCCGATTACCCGTTAAGGATGAACAGGGACGGGTCATTGGTGCGGTGGCAGTTTTTCGAGATATCAGTGAAATCATTGATCTAAATGATCAGATATATGAGCTGAAGGAGATGCATAGTTTACGAGAAGCTGTCTTTAATTCAACCCAGGATGCCATTACAGTATGTAATGAACAGGGAGTTCACGTATTAATTAACCCAGCCTACACTCGATTAACAGGCTTAACTCAAAAAGAGATCATTGGCAAGCCTGCTGCTGTGGATATTTTTGAAGGAGAGAGCATTCATATGCAGGTACTTCAAACGAAAAAACCTGTCAAATCCGCTCGATTGAAGGTGGGGCCCTACGGGCGGGAAGTACTGGCTGATGCTGCTCCCTTAATCGTAGATGGAGAGCTGAAGGGAAGTGTTGGGGTACTCCATGATGTAACAGAGATGAAAAAGCTGAATAACGAACTGATGCAAGCAAAGCAAATCATCCGCAAGCTTGAGGCTAGGTATACCTTTGATGATATTATTGCCAAGGATGAAGGAATGCTTGCTGCCATTGAAAAGGCCAAAGAGGCAGCCCGTACTCCCGTAGCAGTGCTGCTTCGGGGGGAAAGCGGTACTGGGAAGGAATTGTTCGCCCATGCCATTCACAATCTTTCTAACCGAAAATACAGCCAATTCGTCAGGGTTAACTGTGCCGCCATCAGTGAATCTCTTTTGGAAAGTGAACTTTTTGGTTATGAGGAGGGGGCCTTTACGGGAGCAAGGAAGGGCGGTAAGATTGGTCTTTTTGAAGAGGCCCATGGGGGAACTATCTTTTTGGATGAAATAGGAGAAGTGCCTCTAAGCACCCAGGTTAAGCTCCTTAGGGTATTACAAGAGAAGGAAATTATCCGGGTAGGCGGCACAAGTCCCATCAGTATTGATGTAAGGATCATAGCTGCCACCAATCTCCCCCTGGAAAAGGCCATTGAAACAGGGAAATTCAGAGAGGATCTCTATTATCGATTAAACGTTTTTCCAATTTTTATCCCTCCCCTAAGAAAACGAAAGAAGGACATCTATCTATTAGTTATTCATTTAATTGAAAAGTTTAATATGGAATATGGCAGAAATGGAGAGGATATATCACCAGGGGCCCTGGAAAGGCTCTTGGATTATGATTGGCCCGGGAATGTTCGGGAACTGCAAAACTATATCGGCAGAGCAATTATTAATTTGAAATATCATGAAAAGATCATAACAAAAGAGCTGCTTCCAAAGTTTTTCGACAATGATAATGAAATCATAAGTAATGAACTAAAGGTAAATCCCAGTACCCTTAATCAGAAGGAAAAAATAACCCTGAAAGCAGCAGTTGAGTCTGTAGAGAAAAATCTAATACTTGAATGCCTTCGAAAAAATGGGGGTAATAGAACTTCAACAGCGAGGGAATTAGATATTTCCCTGCGAAATCTGTATTATAAAATTGAAAAATATCAAATAGAACAATGATGAAAAAAGTTGCATGATACCATGCAACTTTTTTCATGCAAAAAATTGCATCAGAAAATTCATTTGGATGTAATTGTTATTGGTTACGAAAATTGCCATTAAAAGTCGTTGAAATATCAACAAAAAAACATTTTGTTACAGACAAATAATTTGGCATAGCTTTTGCAATGATAATATTAAGGAATTGGCTGTAACGAATTCACAGAAGAACTTGCTAAGAGATGCAGACAGTTTAACTAAATCGAGATGAGGTGAATCAATGAAAGAATATTTATTAATCATCAATCCCGGTTCAACCTCAACCAAGGTTGCTATTTTCAAAGGAGAAGAAAACATACTGCAAACCAATTTAAATCATCCTCCCGAGGAATTAGAGAAATTTGAACGGGTTTCAGAGCAATATGACCTAAGAAAAGATATTATTCTGCAATGGTTGAATGAAAACGATTTCTCCCTGGATAGTCTGCGGGCGGTGGTCGGTCGGGGCGGTATGTTAAGACCAATGCCTGGTGGCGCCTATCTGGTGACAGAAGCGATGCTGAAGGATTTAGAAGTAGGATATCAGGGTGAACACGCCTCCAATCTAGGTGGAATCATTGCTAAATCTATTGCCATTTTAACAGGAATTGATGCCTTTATTGTGGACCCTGTGGCTGTAGACGAATTTGAAGCTGTGGCAAGGATTTCAGGATTGCCTCAAATTGAAAGAAGATCCCTAGGACATGCCTTAAATATTAAGGCTGTTGGTCATAGAGCAGCTGCCAGCCTAGGAAAAGCCTTTAATGAGGTCAATCTTGTGGTCGCCCATTTAGGCGGTGGAATTTCCGTTGCCCCGGTGAAGCAAGGTAAATTAATAGATTACAATAATGCTAATGAGATGGGACCCTTCTCACCAGAAAGAGCAGGTGGACTTCCTGTGGGGGATTTAGCGGCTCTATGTTTCTCAGGGAAATATACTGCCAATGAGCTTAAACGAAAAATAAGAGGTAAGGGAGGTTTGGCCGCCTACACTGGTAAAAATGATGCCCGTGATGTGGAAAAGCTGATTGAAACAGGCGATGAACAGGCAAGGCTTGTTTACCTTGCCATGGCCTATCAGATTGCAAAGGAAATCGGCTCCATGTCCACTGTATTACAGGGAAAAATTGATGCCATTGTATTAACTGGAGGCTTGGCCTATTCTAAAATACTTATGGAAGCGATTATGGAAAGAATCAGCTTCATTGCCCCGATTAAAATTTACCCAGGTGAGGATGAAATGAAGGCCCTTAATGAAGGAGCCCTAAGGGTAATTGAAGGGAAAGAGGAAGCCAAGATATATGAAAATGAGGTGAAAATCAATGATTAAAAATTTTCAAGAGGTAATGGAAATTGCCCGTAAGAGAGGTCCAAAGATAATCTCAGTTGCCTGTGCCCAGGATGCAGAGGTATTACTGGCAGTGAATGCAGCCAGAAAAGAAGGAATTGCCGATGCAATTTTAGTGGGGGACAAGGAGAAAATCGTAAAAATCGGTACCGAATTAAACATTGATGTAAATCAATTTGAGATAATTGATAGTAAGGATTTGGCAGAGGCCTCTCTGAAGGCTGTGGAACTGGTATCCAGCGGCAGAGCCCACATGGTTATGAAGGGGCTTGTCGATACATCGATTATTTTAAAGGCTGTATTAAATGCTGAGGTGGGCTTAAGAACCGGAAACGTACTAAGTCATGTGGCAGTATTTGATGTGGCAGATTACGACAGACTGTTCCTCGTCACCGATGCAGCTATGAATATTGCACCAGACCTTCAAACCAAAAAGCAGATTATTGAAAATGCCGTAGAGGTGGCTAAGGCCCTTGATATAGAAGTACCAAAGGTTGGGGTGATCTGTGCTAAAGAAAAGCCCAATCCTAAAATGCCTGATACAATGGATGCCAAGGCCCTGGAGGATATGAACCAAAATGGCCAATTAACAGGCTGTCTTGTGGGAGGGCCCTTTGCCCTTGACAATGCCATCTCTGTAGAAGCGGCTAAACATAAGGGAATTGACCACCCGGTCGCAGGCTATGCTGACATTTTAATGACACCAGACATTGAAGCTGGAAACGTATTGTATAAATCCATGGTATTCTTTGCTAAGGCAAAAAATGCTGGGGTTATTGTGGGAGCAAAGGCCCCCGTTGTACTAACCTCAAGAGCTGACAGCGACGAGGCAAAGCTATACTCTATTGCCCTGGGTGTTCTCTGTGCAGCTAAATTATTTAATTAGGAAACAATATAGAAAGGTGGAAATAACTTGAGTGAAGTTTTTCGTATATTAACAATTAATCCAGGTTCTACATCTACTAAAATTGCAATATTTGACAATGAAAAACCTGTATTTGAAGAGGTACTAAGACATTCTAATGAAGAAATAGCAAAGTTTGAAAAAATCTTTGACCAATATGAATTCAGAAAAAATGTAATCCTTGAAGCCCTTAATGAAAAGGGAATGAACCTAACAAAATTAGCGGCTGTAGTAGGTAGAGGGGGATTATTAAAACCCATCGCCGGTGGAACCTACACTGTAGATGAAGCAATGCTTCAGGATTTAAAGGTTGGGGTTTTAGGTGAGCATGCCTCAAACCTTGGTGGTGTTATCGCCTATGAAATTGCTTCCCAATTAAATATTCCTGCCTTCATTGTTGATCCTGTGGTGGTAGATGAAATGAATGATATTGCTAGAATCTCAGGTATGCCTGAGCTAGAAAGAAAAAGCATTTTCCATGCCCTGAATCAAAAGGCTGTGGCAAGAAGAGCTGCCAAGGAAGCTGGCAGAAGTTATGAAGAAATGAACTTTATTGTTGCCCACCTAGGTGGGGGCGTCTCTGTAGGAGCCCATGAGAAGGGTCGAGTTGTGGATGTAAATAATGCCCTAGATGGGGAAGGGCCCTTCTCCCCAGAAAGGTCTGGTGGTTTACCAGTAGGAGATCTAGCTAAGCTTTGCTTCTCGGGTAAATACAGCCATGCAGAAATCAAAAAAATGATTAAGGGTAATGGAGGCCTTGTGGCCTATCTAGGCACTAATGATGCCAGAGATGTTGTTAAAATGATAGAGGAAGGTAATACTAAGGCTGAAATTATCTACAAGGCCATGGCTTACCAGGTAGCCAAGGAAATCGGAGCCTGTGCAGCTGTTCTCAAGGGTAAGGTAGACGGTATCATTTTAACCGGTGGAATTGCCTACGATAAAGATTTTACAAAATGGATTAAGGATAGCGTTGAATTTATCTCTGAGGTAATTATCTATCCAGGGGAAGATGAAATGATTGCCCTGGCAGAGGGTGGTTTAAGGGTACTTCGTAAGGAAGAGGAGCCAAAGTCATATTAATAAAAGGTGATGTCAATGCTAAAGGATAAGCGAATCAGAATTATCATCGGTCATTATGGCAGTGGGAAGACAGAGTTTGCTGTCAACTATGCCATTAACTTAGCCCAGGAAAACAAAAAGGTTGCCTTGGCAGATTTAGATGTGGTCAATCCCTATTTTCGAAGTCGGGAAAAGCATGGATTGCTGGAGCAGTATGATATTAAGGTGATTTCCAGCTATGTAAAGGGATCAGGTTCAGATTTACCCTCAGTAACGGGGGATGTTCTGGGACCATTACAGGATAAGAGCTTTGATGTGGTGCTGGACGTGGGGGGCGATTCCATGGGAGCAAGGACCCTGGGCCGATTTAAGGACTATTTTACTGACGATGACTATGATATGTTCTGTGTGGTGAACGCCAATCGACCTGAAACCCAAGATGTCAACGGGGTTTTAAAGCATATTGCCTCCATAGAAGGGGCCGCAAGGGCTAGGGTCACAGGCTTGGTAAACAATACTCATTTATTAAGGTATACTACCCTAGAAGAAATCTTGAAGGGGCAGAAGCTATGCAAGCAGGTATCTGAAGCGTTAACTATACCCATCAAGTATGTGGGGGTTTTTGAAGATCTGGCACCTCAATTGCCAGAGACTATAGAGGGGCAGATTATGCCAATAAGAATGATCATGAGAGAAGATTGGATGTAGTTTTTACTGCCGGAGACCATGGTCGATGAAGGCTTAAGCTTTACCTATACTTAAAGGAGGGTTGAAAATGGCTAAAAGAAGAGGACTTGTTAAGTTCGAGGAGAACCGCTGTAAAGGATGTGAGCTTTGTACAACTGTTTGTCCAGTAAAGATTGTTCAAATGAACAAAAGTAGAATCAACGTAAAGGGATATCATCCTGCATCAGTTGATGAAATGGAAAAATGTATTGCCTGTGCAAACTGTGCTACAATTTGTCCCGATGCAGTTATTACAGTTGAAACCATTGAAGAAGAATAATAGATAAATTTTGTAAGGAGGGAAACTGATGGCTAAAGTATTAATGAAGGGTAACGAAGCAATCGGTGCTGCTGCCATTAAAGCAGGCTGTAAGTATTTCTTTGGATATCCGATTACACCACAAAACGAATTACCAGAATTCATGTCTAGAGAATTACCGAAAATAGATGGTGTCTTTGTTCAAGCTGAATCAGAGGTTGCTGCAATTAACATGATTTATGGTGCAGCAGGAACCGGTGCAAGAGTAATGACTTCCTCGTCTTCACCTGGAATGGCTTTAAAGCAAGAGGGAATTTCCTATATTGCTGGGGCTGAGCTGCCTTGTGTAATTGTTAACATCAGTAGAGGAGGCCCAGGACTAGGGGGAATTCAACCTTCTCAAGCAGATTATTTCCAATCTACCCGAGGAGGCGGAAATGGAGATTATCGTCACCTTGTATATGCACCAGCCACATTACAAGAGGCAGTTGACTTAACTATGGAGGCCTTCAATGTAGCCGATTATTATCGAAATCCTGTAATCGTACTGGGTGACGGTATGATTGGACAAATGATGGAGCCAGTTGAATTTAATGAGCCTAAGAAAAGAGATCTTCCAGCAAAGGATTGGGCTACAACAGGAACAGAGGGAAAACGTAAGCCTAATATCATCAACTCCTTAGCCTTAGATCCAGCGCAATTGGAAAAGCATAACTGGAAACTAGAGGAAAAATATAAAGTAATGGAAGAAAATGAAGTGAAATATGAAATGTATAAGATGGACGAGCCAGAAGTTGTATTAGCAGCCTATGGTACAACAGCGAGAATCGTAAAAAATGCCATTGATGCTTTAGAAGAAGAAGGAATTAAGGCAGGGTTAATCAGACCAATTACCCTATGGCCATTCCCCAATAAAGCATTTGACCAAATTCCTGCCAGTACAAAAGCTGTTCTATCGGTTGAAATGAGTACTGGTCAAATGATTGATGATGTTAAGATTGCAGTTAACGGAAAGCTGCCAGTTCATTTCTATGGTAGAACCGGTGGTATGATCCCAACTCCTGAAGCGATCATCGATAAGGTAAAGGAAATTTTAGGGGGTGCAAGATAATGGCAGTTGTATTTAAGAAAACAGAAGGGTTAACTGACAAGCAATTTCACTATTGTCCAGGATGTACCCATGGAATCATCCATAGACTAGTGGGAGAAGTATTAGAGGAATTAGGAGTTCTTGGGAAAGCCATTGGGGTCGCTCCGGTAGGCTGTTCTGTACTGGCCTATGACTATTTTAACTGTGATATGCATGAGGCTGCCCACGGTAGAGCGCCAGCCGTTGCCACAGGAATCAAAAGAGTATTACCTGATAACGTAGTATTTACCTACCAAGGAGACGGAGACTTGGCATCTATCGGAACCGCTGAAATTATCCATGCGGCTCACCGTGGCGAAAAGATTACAACGATCTTCGTAAACAATGCCATCTATGGAATGACTGGGGGACAAATGGCTCCGACAACCTTAATCGGCCAAAAAGCCACAACAGCACCCCTGGGCAGAAGTGCAGCCCACTCTGGCATGCCCTTAAGAATGTCAGAAATGCTTTCTACCATCGATGGAGCAGTTTTCGTTGAAAGAGTAACCGTTCATAATGTAGCAGGAATCAGAAAGACCAAAAAAGCAATTAAAAAAGCCTTTGAAGTTCAATTAGAGGGTAAGGGCTTTGGAATTGTTGAAGTGCTTTCTACATGCCCAACTAACTGGGGATTAACTCCTGTGGAATCATTAAAATGGCTAGAAGATAATATGATTCCTTATTATCCTTTAGGAAATTTCCGTACACCAGAGGAGGGAAAATAAATGATGACTGAAAAAATTATTATGGCTGGTTTTGGTGGTCAAGGGGTTATGTCCATGGGACAGCTTTTAACCTATGCTGGAATGATTGAAAACAAACAGGTATCCTGGTTACCCTCCTACGGTCCAGAAATGCGTGGAGGTACTGCCAACTGTGCGGTTATCGTATCAAAGACACCTGTAGGTTCACCTATTATCACAGAGGATGCTACAGCTGCCATCATTATGAATCTTCCTTCTCTAGTAAAGTTTGAGCAAAACATTGTGCCCGGTGGAAAGCTCTTAATCAATAGCTCATTGATTGAACAAAAAACAAACAGAGATGATCTAAATGCCTACTACATTCCTGCTAATGAAATCGCCAACGAACTAGGCAATAGCCGTGTGGCCAATATGGTTATGCTGGGAGCCTATTTAGAACTGACAAAGGCAGTGGAAGTGGACTCTGTCATTGAAGCCTTTAAAAAGGTTTATGGTGAAGGTAAAGCCCATCTAATTCCATTAAATAAACAAGCCCTTGAAAGAGGTGCTAAAGAGGTAGCAAAATAAGATTGGTATAGGTAGAAAGTAAACCAACAAAAAGAGTTTAGGAATAACATTTCCTTTACTCTTTTTGTTTTTTTACAGTAAATGAAAAAAAGCATTCCCGCAAATAATAGGGATAATCTTCGGAATAAGGGCTAAACATGGGCTAAATCCAACCACTGGTCTTACAAACCTATATGTGGTAAAATAGAAAAGATAGGCCATGAAAGGGAGGATTTCAAAATGGGAAAATTGTTTGGAACTGATGGAGTCAGGGGAATCGCAAATCAAGATTTAACACCAGAATTAGCCTACCAGTTGGGAAGAATTGGTGCATTTGTATTACTGAAAGATAACAAAAAAGGCAAGGCAGTTATTGGAAAGGATACTCGCCTTTCAGGTGATTTGCTTGAGTCTGCCATGGCGGCTGGTTTTATGTCCATGGGCGTTGAGGTGATTTCTTTAGGCGTCATTCCTACACCCGCAGTTGCCTACCTAACCAGAGCCATGGAGGCAGATTGTGGCGTAGTCATTTCCGCATCCCATAATCCAGCAGAATATAATGGAATTAAATTTTTTGATCATCGGGGCTTCAAGCTGCCAGATGAGGTTGAAAATGAAATAGAAGCCTATATCCTAAAGAATGAGGATATTCCCAACCGGGCCGTGGGGGATCAGGTAGGGAAACTAACTTTACTGGAAAATGCGGCAGATCAATATGCTGACTATCTTAGATCTACGATTAAACATTCCTTCAAGGGCCTTAAGGTCGCCCTAGACCTGGGCAATGGTGCTGCATACCAGGTTGCTCCAAAGCTTTTTAAGGAATTGGGGGCAGAGGTCTATGCCATTAATAATCAGCCCAATGGCATCAATATTAATCTTAACTGTGGCTCAACCCATCCAGAGGTACTTCAGGAACTAATGAAAGAGGTTGGCGCTGACGTGGGAATTACCTTTGATGGTGATGCTGACAGGGCCATTGCTGTAAATGAACAGGGTCAAATTGTAGATGGTGACCATATAATGGCAATATGCGGAACCAAATTAAAAAAGCATGGGGCCTTAAAACAGGATACAATCGTGGCCACCGTAATGAGTAATATAGGTTTAGACATTGCGCTCAAGGAACGGGGTATGGTCGTAACCAAAACCAAGGTAGGGGACCGCTACGTATTAGAGGAAATGCTCCAGAAAGGCTATTCCTTGGGGGGAGAGCAATCAGGGCACGTTATATTTCTAGACTATAATACTACTGGAGACGGCCTGTTGACTGCTCTGCAATTGACCGACACCATCATAGAAGAGGGAAAAACCTTCTCCCAATTAAGCAGTATGATGATCGCCTATCCCCAGGTTTTGATTAACGCAAAGGTACACAAGGATAAAAAGGATGTGTATTTAAAGGAGCCCAGCATTATAGAAGAAATTAATCGTATTGAAGCTCACCTACAGGGTCAAGGTCGTGTGCTGATTAGACCATCAGGAACCGAGCCCTTGGTCAGAGTTATGCTGGAAGGGAAAAATCAAGAAGAATTGAACCAACTGGCAGCAGGGTTAGCAAAGATGATTGAAACAAAGTCAAATTAAGTATATAATAATAGGGAGCGGTCAGCGATGGCTGACTGCTGCCGATCATTTTGAAAGGGGGAATGCCCATGATAAGCGCCACAACTAAATAGAAATAATCAAGCGCCAGAGCTCAGACATGGTATTATATGCCTGAGCTGACGAGGAACAGGGTTTATCGAAAGTTCGGCGGATGCCCTGCGGTGTTTTCACCACCGAGAAAGTGCCTACAAAACTATTGAGCAATCAATAGGACAAAAGGGTTCGAGTGAAAGGTCTGTGGAGGGCTTTTATAGCTTTTTTCAGAGGCTTTTTTGTGTTGCCTTTTTTGGGGCTACTGGCTCAAAATACGGAATTTTACTGTTTGAAATGAATGATTCGGCAAAAACTAATAAGATAAGATATTGAAATAAGAATCTGAAAGGAGAAAAATCAATGTGCGGTATCGTTGGATATATAGGAGATAGAGAAGCAACATCAGTGTTAATAGAGGGGTTATCGAAGTTAGAATATAGGGGCTATGACTCAGCGGGAATCGCTGTCTATAACGAGGCGGGCATCCATATTCGTAAATACAAGGGAAGATTAAGTGTTTTAGCCGACCACCTTCAACAGGAGACCCTGCAGGGGAGTATCGGTATAGGTCATACAAGATGGGCCACCCATGGAGAGCCCTCAGATCGAAATGCTCACCCTCACACCAATGTGGCTGGTAATATTGCTGTCATCCACAACGGAATTATAGAGAACTACATGAAGATAAAAGAGTGGTTAGTAGAAGAAAAGGGCACCGAATTTAAATCTGATACTGATACCGAGGTCATTGCCCATCTAATCGATCATTATTATGAAGGAGATCTTTTAGAGGCCGTTAATCGAGCCATCAGAAAGATGGAAGGGGCCTATGCCATTGGGGTCATCTGCAAGGAGGAACCAGATAAAATTGTTGCGGTAAGAAAGGATAGTCCTCTGATTGTAGGTCTGGGAGATGAGGAGAACTTTATTGCTTCAGATATTCCTGCCCTCTTGAAGTACACTCGAAAAATGCATCTCATTGAAAATGACGAGGTAGTGCTTTTAACCCGAGATCAGGTGAAGATATACAATGAACTAGGCCAACAGATGGATCGTGAAATCTTCCATGTTACCTGGGATGCCCAGGCAGCCGAAAAGGAAGGATATGAGCATTTCATGATTAAAGAGATCCATGAACAGCCTAAGGGAGTTTCAGAAACCCTGTTAAGGAGATTAGATAAGGAATCAAATATTGTATTGGATGGAATTAAGTTGACTAAGGCTGATTTAGAGAATATCAATCGAGTTTATATTGTGGCCTGCGGAACTGCCTATCATGCTGGGCTGGTGGGTCGATATGCCATAGAAAAGTTTGCTAAAATCCCTGTAGAGGTAGATGTGGCATCGGAATTCCGATATCGAGATCCCTTTGTTGATGACAAGACTTTATTTATTGCCATTAGCCAATCCGGTGAAACCCTGGATACCCTGGCTGCCTTGAGGGAAGCAAAAAGAAAGGGTGCCAGAATTTTGTCGGTAGTAAATGTAGTAGGAAGCTCTGTGGCCAGGGAATCCGACGATGTATTCTATACTTGGGCAGGGCCAGAGATTGCTGTAGCCTCTACCAAGGCCTATACCACCCAACTGGTAGCCATGTATTTAATTGGACTTCATATGGCCATAACAAAGAGCGTTATTACCCATGAGCGCTATAAAGAAGTAATTGCTGAGCTTAAAACGATGCCTGAAAAGGTTGAGAATATTCTGGATAACTGCACCCAAATTCAGCATTTAGCTGATGGACAGTTTAATAACGAAAATGTATTTTTTATGGGTAGAGGACTTGATGTCCATGTAGCCCATGAAGGCTCCTTAAAGCTTAAGGAAATTTCTTATATTAACTCCTTTGCTATTGCAGCAGGGGAATTAAAGCACGGCACCATTGCCCTAATTGAAGACGGTACCCTGGTAATTGCCCTGGCTACCCAGGACCATCTTTATGAAAAGATGCTTTCCAATATTCAAGAGGTTCGAGCCCGAGGGGCTTTTGTGGTAGCAGTAGCCAAGGAAGGGAATAAAGAGGTTGAAAAGACCGCTGATGTGGTGCTGTATATTCCCGATACCCTAGATGAATTAACGCCAATTGTAAGCGTAGTACCTCTTCAGCTTCTAGCCTATTATATTGCTGTTGCCAGAGGCTGCGATGTCGATAAGCCAAAGAACTTAGCTAAATCGGTAACGGTTGAGTAGGCTATAAATATATTCGGTGGCTGTTATATAACCTTTTCGGCACTTCAATATAAAAATAAAGTCTATTTTAAATTCCCGTAGTGAATACAGGAGAAATCCTTGTTTGCTGCGGGAGTTTTTGTATAGATATAGAAATTTAGAAAGAAACATAGTTCTTTATAACAATTAATACAAAACAAAATATTAGCAATCATGTAAGGTCGACTTGACACTAAAATGGAACAATGCTATATTCAATGTAAGGTCAACATTACAGGAGTGATAATGAATGAAAAATCGATTGAAGGAATTGCGGGAAACCTTTGGATTAACCCAGGAACAATTAGGCAAGGTTGTAGGAGTATCCAGGCAGGCGATTAATGCTATTGAGACAGAAAAGTTTGAACCGTCCATATGGTTAGCTTATGATATCAGCAAAATATTTAACTGTTCCATAGAAGAAGTCTTTCTCTTTGAAGAAAGTGAAAGAAAATCGAGGGCACAGCAAAGCAGAGGTGTAATATAAGATGGCCATAAGACAAATTAGATATTTTGATGATGAGATATTAAGGAAAAGGAGCAGGGCGGTTGCGGTAGTAGATGATAAAATAAGACAGATACTAACTGATATGGCCGATACCATGTATCATACGGAAAATGGCGGCGGTCTGGCTGCTCCCCAAATCGGGATATTAAAGCGTTTAATCGTCGTAGATATGGGCCAAGGGCTCATACAGCTAGTGAATCCCAGGATTATTCAACAAAAAGGGATTCAAGAGGTTGTAGAGGGTTGTTTAAGCCTGCCCAATAGATTTGGAAGATTAAAAAGGCCTGCTATGGTAACAGTACAGGGACTAAATGAAAATGGTGAAGCGGTGATAATAACAGCTAGGGGAAATTTAGCAAAGTGCTTTTGTCATGAAATTGATCATTTAGATGGTATTCTATTTACTGATTTAATTACTGAGTATGTAGATTAGTGCTATAGCATAAAAGCTTGTGGATGTATAGATTGACACTACTATTAGACAATGCTATATTCGATGTAAAGAAACATAATTAACATCAAGAATAAACGAAAATTATTTGTAGGGAAGGCTACTCTCTTGGAATAATGATAGTATATAGTCTAAAGACTATACTTTACTGATAGGTGAGGATGAAAATGGGAAGTATCTTATTATTAGAAGATGAGGAAAGCTTAAACAAAGGTATTAGCTATAAACTAAGAAAAGAAGGCTATGAAGTCTTTTCAGCTTCACGGGTGCAGGAAGGACTGGACCTATTCCATAATCATGAGATTGATTTAATTATCTGTGATGTGATGCTGGAGGACGGTAGTGGACTGGATTATTGTAAAAAAATTCGTCAACAGAGTAGTGTACGACTGATTTTTCTAACCGCATTAGACCAAGAGGTAGATATTGTTATGGGCTATGAAGTAGGGGCCGATGATTACATGACTAAGCCCTTCAGCCTATCAGTTCTTATTTCTAAGGTGAATGCCATATTTAAACGGATAGATAACAGCATGAATCAGCAGTTCGAGTCAGGTGAAATCAAGTTTTTAATCAATGAGATGAAGGTTCTAGTGGGTGGAAAAGAAAAAGAACTGACAAAAACAGAAATCAAATTATTAAAAATGTTTATGGAAAATCCAAAGCAAATATTAACTAAAAATCAGATTATGGAGCAGGTTTTTGATACAGACGGTGTTTTTTCGGATGAAAATATTATCCCTGTTAATATAAGAAGGTTACGAGAAAAGATAGAAAAGGATGCTTCTCATCCAGTTTATATTAAAAATATAAGGGGGATAGGATACCTATGGGATAAGGAGTGTCGAAAAAGTTGAGGAATTTATGGAGGGGAAGCGTAGAAAAAGTAATCATCGTCTGTGGGTTTACCCTGTTCATGATCTTAATGGCCTTTATTCAAGTTAGACAATTTGAGGAACAGATAGGGGGACAGAAACAGCTTGTTTATCAAATGCTTGGGGCCTATACAGAGGGAATTAAGGGTGAAGCAATAGCCTCAGCTATTTTAAAAGGAGCGGTGAATGAAAAACAGATTGACAAGGGTGCTACAATATTAAGGGACTATGGGTTTGATAAAGGGTATGTAACAGTTTATGACAGGCAGTTACGAAATTATAAAAGTAAGATATTTCTTTTTTACGGATTAATCTATGGGGCTGTAGCAGTAGGTACAATGGCTATTATTAAATTACAAAAGAAGAGACATGATGATGAGTTAATAGAACTGGGTAACATTTTATCAGAGTTTCAGAAGGGTAATTATTTAATGAATTCAACCATAGCTGTGGAAGATAATAGCAGTAAACTAAATAGCCTGCTGGAATCACTAGGAAAACAACTTGAATTCAATCAGAGTCGGTTGGAAACAGAGAAGGAAGCCACCAAAACATTAGTAACGGATATATCCCATCAACTAAAAACACCCGTTGCATCGCTGAAGATGAGCGTATCATTGATACAGGAAGAGCTGAAACGGGACGCAGGGCAGGAATTTATCAACCTGTGTAAAAAGCAAGTTGATCATCTGGAAAATTTAGTACAAGCCCTCTTAAATATATCTCGTTTAGAAGTTGGCATGATTGTAATTCAAAAGGAAAATCAAAAAATAATTGATACAGTGATAGAGGCTATCAATTGTGTCTATATAAAAGCCGATGCAAAGATGATTCATATTGATGTGGAAAATGGGGTAAATGATGAAATCTTGAACTTAAAAGTGCCCCACGATCGTAAATGGACAGTGGAAGCCATTGCCAATATCCTTGATAATGCGATCAAATACAGTGAAGCCAACACAACGATTCAAATTCGTTTAGAGAAAAACATTAATTTCTTAAGAATAGAAATAGAAGATGAGGGCATGGGTATCGATAAGGCAGAGTACAATTGGATATTCAAGCGATTTTACAGAGGTAGCTCCAGTAAGGTAAAACAATCAGAAGGGGCAGGGGTTGGCCTATATTTGACGAGAAAAATATTGGAGGAGCAGGGTGGTAACATAACTGTATCCCCAAGGCATCAAGCGAAGGGAAGTAAGTTTATACTACAGCTTAGCCTAACATAGAGTCTTACAACTTTGTAAGGCTTTTTTGCTGTAGTTGAAAGCCAAATGAAAGGATGATTCGGTAAACTATTAGATATAGCAAGTCAAAAGAAATAGCAAAAGGAGATTTTTTAGATGGAAATTATGCTAGAAACACAAAACCTATGTAAATACTATGGAAAGGGTGATAATCAGGTAAAGGCCATCGATCATACAAATATTCAGATCACAAGAGGTGAATTTGTCGCTATTGTGGGTAAATCTGGTTCTGGCAAAAGCACCTTACTCCATATGTTAGGGGGACTAGATAACCCCACCTCCGGAAAAGTCTTGATTGGAGGAAAGGATATCTTTTCCCTAAGGGAAGAAGAATTGGCAGTGTTTAGAAGGAGAAGAATAGGATTTGTCTTCCAAGCCTTTAACCTGGTATCCTCCTTAAATGTCTGGGAAAACATTGTGCTTCCCATAGGACTCAACGGAAGTAAAATTGATAATGAATATGTTAAAGGGATCATTGAAATGCTGAATATTGATAATAAGATCACCAGTATGCCCAATACTTTATCCGGTGGAGAACAGCAAAGAGTAGCCATTGCCAGAGCCTTGGCATCGAAACCGGATATTATCTTGGCAGATGAGCCTACGGGAAATTTAGATTCCAAGACAAGTGACGAGGTGATGGGACTATTAAAGCTGACAGCAAAAAAATATGCCCAAACCCTTGTTATGATTACCCATGATGAAGAAATCGCCCAAATGGGTGACAGAGTAATTAGTATTGAAGATGGCAAGGTGGTGGCGTAAATGAAAACTACTACCCTGGTAGCCTTAAGCTATATTAGGGAAAATAAAAGCAGAAGTATATTAATTGGAATAGCCATTGGCTTAACTACCATGCTACTGACCCTATTGGGTCTATGTGTCAACGGATTAATTCATAGCAATATCCAGCATGCAGGTAAGATGTACGGAGAATATCATGGGACCTATGTAAATGTTGATGAAGACCTATTACAGAGGTTGTATCTACAGGCAGACTTTATTGATGTGGGAAAACTAGAAACCTTTGGCATAGTGGAAGGGTCAGAAGCTTCCTTGGCATTGGCCTATTTAGATGATATGGCTGCTGAAGTATCCCATTTTCAAGTAAGTGAAGGTCGTATGCCTGAACATGACAATGAAATAGTAGCTCCTAAAGGATTTTTTCAGATGCTGGGCTATGAAAAGACATCAATTGGGGACACTGTGTCAATATCCTATAGAGTTCATGGCGAAGGGAAGATACTGGAGCAGGAGTTTGTCATCAGTGGATTTTGGGAAGTGAATCCAATGGGGGAACTATCTAAATCCTTTAAAGCCATAACCTCAAAGGGCTTTTATGAGCAATCTATAATACCAACAGACAGGCGCTATACAGTGGTATTTAAAATAAACGAAGAATTAAATTACGATGGTACCATCAAGAGAATTGAGGAATTGGGAAAAGAACTGGACATAGACGAAAAGAACATTACCATTAATAAATCCTATTTGATGTGGTCCACAGACCCAGGTACCGAGACAATCCTGTTCAGCATAGGAATTGCACTGATGATCCTAATTTTTAGCATATTGGTAATTTATAATATTTACTATGTTGGAATCATTCAAAAGGTACAGGAGTATGGCAAGCTACGGGCAATAGGAACCACTAAAAGACAGCTAAGAACCATTATTTTAAGGGAAGGTATGCTAATTGCCTGCATGAGTATTCCTATAGGTCTAATGTTAGGCTATTTAGGATCAGACCTATTGCTTAATTCTGTAATCATCGAGCTAGTGAACAGTACATTAAATCACACATCAAACACAGGAATTTCAAGAGTTTCTCTTTTCAATGGGCCAATACTATGTGTAGTTATCCTACTATCCTTTATGACGGTTTATCTGTCATTAAAAAAACCAATGAAAATAGCTTCCAGGATCTCTCCTATTGAAGCCATCCGATATCAAGAGAACAATAAGGAAGCCCAAAAAAGAAAAGGCTATGATACGATGGATGTGGGGAAACTGACCTTTTCAAACTTGGCTAGAAATAAAAAGCGAACCAGAACAACCATTTTTACCATGGGATTAAGTTGTGTGTTATTTGTGGTAGTGGCTAATGTAGGTGCCAATATGGATCCGGTCTATAGTGTTCGGGATGGATATGTAGAAAAGGGTGATTTTGTTATCGGATTAGATAATAGGATCAATGATGAAACTTACCCAGAAAATAATTTAAATCAAGTTCAAAAACAGCAGCTCCTTGATAAAAATTTTATTGCTGCAATTGAAAGCTTAAGGGGCGTAATAAAAGTTGAGCCACGAAAAATGATTCGGGTAAAAATCAATAACTTATCGGAAGATCGATATCAAACCATAGTTGTGTTGACCGAAGAAGAATTTAACGAAGCAGCCAAAGAATTAAAGAGAGGGATAATGGATTATAGGAAGGCATCTGATGGGAATGGAATTATTTACAGTCGAGATGTATGGTTTGAAGAAGAGGGATATGTACTCAATCAAGCGATAAACACGACCTTATATGATGGGGATAGGGAGATTCCATTTACCTTTACGATACAGGGGTCAAGCCAATTGAATAAAGGGACCTTTGTAATCACAGAAGATACTTATCAGAGACTAGACTTAGAAGAAGATATGACAACAAAATTATTTATTACCTGTAAAAAGGATAGTGTGGCTGAAGTAGGAAAGCAATTAGAAAATATGGTGGGCTCAAAAAAGTATTATATGCTAGACAGCTATGAAGATGCCCTTAAAGTTGAGAAAATGAGTATTTCAATGCTTCGGGTTCCTGCATATATTTTATTAACAGTCCTTGGCATAATTGGATTTATGAACATGGCCAATACCTTAATCACCGGTATTATAACGAGAAAAAGAGAGCTGGGTATACTACAAGCCATTGGGCTCACTTCCAGGCAGCTTAATTGGATGCTTCAAATTGAAGGATTGGTATTTACCTTAGGAACATTGACCACAGCCCTGACGGTAGGTAATCTACTAGGATATCTAGCCTTTCTAAGATGCAAAGAGATGGGATGGATAGGACTCAATACCTATCATTTTCCCCTATCTGAACTGGGGGCCATGATTGTTGTATTACTCCTGTTACAATCAATCCTAACACTATATATGAGTAGGAAACTCCAGAGGGATTCCCTGGTAGAGCGAATCAGATATAGTGAATAGAGTAAGCCTTTAAACTAGTACCCTACGTCATCTAAATCAACGGATTATCCCAAATTTTAACTGCAACGGGGTACTAGGACAAAAAAATTTAAATATGATTATATTTATGATAAAATGGACTGTAGAGGCCTAATTTTCAGCGTAGAAAATTACAGTAATGTCTTATAGAATTCCACTTTCATTGTAAGGGATTAAAATACAGGAGGGGATACAGTGGATGACAGAGAAATTTTAGAATACAATCAGAGATTGATGAAAAAGATATTCAAAACAGCCCTACATACTTTTGTTATATGTATATTATCAATGTTTGGAATCAACCTGATCCTAGATTTAATATTTAAAGGGTCAGATACTTCATCGATCATCAGCTTTTCCATTGGGATCATTTTTACAATATTTTATTGTACCTTTACGATTATAGAAGAAATAAAAAAAAGGAAGTAATACCATCGTCCTTATTTTGCGAGATACCATCACTAAAAGGGAAAGCTTTACAAAAGCTATTTTCAATATCTGACTTTTATGCTAATATTAACTTTAATGCTTAGTAAGAAGGAAGTGTAGAAATGAAAGACGTAGTACAGTCAGTAGATAGGGCATTATCAATTCTAGAGGTTTTGTCTGATTATGGAGAAGGTATTGGGATCACTGAAATCAGCACTAAAATTGATTTGCATAAAAGTACTGTCCATAGACTTTTATTGACCTTAATGAAAAAAGGCTATGTTGAACAAAATTCCCATACCAATAAATATAAGCTGACATTGAAGCTGTTTGAATTGGGGAACAAACTAATAGAAAAAATGGATATACGTTCTATCGCAAAGCCCTATTTACAGCAATTAAAGGATATTACCAATGAGGTAGTACATCTGGTTGTGAGGGAAGGAACAGAAATTGTATATATTGATAAAGTTGAATCAGAAAACAAAATTCGAATGCACTCCCGTATTGGCACTAGAAGTCCCATGTACTGTACCGCAGTGGGCAAAGCCATTATGGCATATTTACACGAAGAAGAGATAGAAAGCATCTGGACAAAGAGCCATATTAAAAAGCTTACAAAGTATACGATTACAGATATTATTGAAATGAAAGACACATTAAAAAGAGTTCGCCAGCAGGGGTATGCCCTGGATGAAGAAGAAAATGAGCTGGGGATAAGATGTATAGGGGCTCCGATCTTTGATCATCGAGGAGAAATATGTGGTGCCATTAGTATATCTGGCCCAACCATACGGGTAACAAAGGAAAAAATAGAAAACTTTAAGGATAGTATAATAAAAATCAGCAGTAATATTTCCCAAGAGCTTGGTTACAGATTGTAATGTAATCAAGCTTTTATTATTTAAAAGTGTAACCTTTTTAGCAAATATCTCAGAAACAGATCATTTGTGTTTAAGGCAATTTAACTGTTCTAATAGTATTTCTATATAATATTGAGAAATTAAGTAAAATAGCAAGAAAATCCCCAATAAACTCAAAAAATGAAATAATAAGTATATTGAAAGAGAATGCGCAATTTCATATAATGAAACAAAGGTTTATATAATGAAACAAAAAAATAAAGGAGGATGAGCATGATTCCCAAGATAGAAACATTAAAAAAAATGGCTGATGTTGGAATTGTAGCAGTTGTAAGGGCAGAAAATGCTGAAATTGCCGAAAAAATTGCTAAAGCCTGCATCGATGGGGGAATTCCAGCTATTGAAGTAACCTTTACGGTTCCAGGGGCAGAAAAAGTAATTACGGCTTTAAAGGAAAAATTTTCAAAGGAACAGCTGATTGTAGGAGCTGGAACGGTATTAGACAGTGAAACAGCCAGAATAGCTATTCTGGCAGGAGCCCAATATATCGTCAGTCCGGCCTTTGATCTAGAAACAGCCAAATTATGCAATCGATATCAAATACCCTATATGCCTGGCTGCATGACAATCACTGAAATGATAAAGGCCATGGAGGCAGGAGCAGATATAATCAAGGTTTTCCCTGGAAGTGTCTATGGACCAGGGGTTATCAAGGCTATCAAGGGGCCGCTACCCCAGGCGGTATTGATGCCAACCGGCGGTGTGAGCTTAGGTAACGTATCGGAATGGATAAAAAATGGTTGTATAGCAGTTGGTGTAGGCGGGGAATTAACCGGAGGAGCTAAAACTGGAGACTTTCAATTAATTACCGAAACTGCCAAGCAATTTATAGCAAAAATAAAAGAAGCTAGAAAGAAATAGGAGGTATATTTATGAAAAAAGTAGTGACACTCGGAGAAATTATGTTGAGATTATCCACACCAGGCTATGAAAGATTTGTTCAAGCAGACAACTTTGATGTATGCTATGGCGGAGGAGAAGCCAATGTATGTGTATCATTAGCTAACTATGGATTAGATGCTCGTTTTGTTACAAAGGTGCCCAAACATGAAATCGGTCAGTGTGCAGTGAATACCTTAAGGCAATATGGAGTAGACACAAATCATATTGCAAGAGGTGGAGACCGATTAGGAATTTATTTTTTAGAAACAGGAGCCTCTCAAAGAGCATCTAAGGTGATTTATGATCGAGCCAATTCAGCTATTGCAGAAGCAAGCCCAGAGGACTTTAACTGGAAGGCTATCTTTGATGGGGTAGATTGGTTCCACTTTACAGGTATTACCCCTGCCTTAAGTGAGAAAGCGGCAGCCATTACGATGGAAGCTTGTAAAGCTGCAAAAGATATGGGCGTAACCGTATCAGTGGACTTAAACTACAGAAAGAAGCTTTGGACTCCTGAAAAGGCCCAGGAAGTAATGAGCCAATTAATGGAGTATGTAGATGTATGCATCGGAAATGAAGAGGATGCAGAGCTGGTATTTGGCATTAAGGCTGCAGAAACAGATATTACGAAGGGTGAAATTAACCATGGGGCCTATGAAGACGTAGCCAAACAGCTAGTTGAGCGATTTGGTTTTAAATACGTAGGGTCTACATTGAGAGAAAGCTATTCAGCTTCTGATAATGGTTGGTCGGCATTACTTTATGATGGAGAAAAGTCCTACTTATCTAAAAAATACGACGTAAGAATCGTTGACAGGGTGGGTGGAGGAGATTCCTTCGCCAGTGGCTTAATCTATGGATTGATCACAGAGATGCCATTGCAGGAGGCCTTAGAATTTGCTGTCGCTGCATCTGCCTTAAAACATACCATTCCAGGGGATGCTAACCTTGTTTCTACAGAAGAAGTCAAAACATTGATGAAAGGTGACGGATCCGGAAGAGTACAGCGATAATAGGTCATGATATCTTATATAGTTGGCAGCATTATTTAAGAAAGAAAAAAATCAGAAACAATCTGCTTATTCCCGCTATTGAAACAAAACAGAACCATTGAAATGTATCGGCTGAAAATTTGATCATTGACAATTTTATACTTGTATGGTAGTATGGCAATATCAAATATATTGGTTAGATGTACATGCTATGTAACAAAAAGTAGCGGGATAGGCAGGTGATAATATGGAATGGGTAATTAATCCACCGACAAATGGCACTTCTGTAAGTGACTATGTGTACGAAGTTTTGAAAAAAAATATTGTTAGCTTTAATGTTAAGCCCGGCGAAAGAATAAGCGAAAATGAGATTTCAGAATTACTTGAGGTCAGCAGAACTCCTGTAAGAGAAGCCTTTATTAAATTATCTAAAGAAGATTTGTTGTATGTACTGCCCCAAAGAGGAACCTATATATCCTATATTGATCTAGATCAGGTTGAAGAGGCTCGGTTTATTAGAGAAAGCTTGGAAAAGGCAGTGATTGAGTTGGCCACAGAGCAATTCTCTGAAAACACATTGCTGCTCTTAGAACAAAACCTGGCAATGCAAAAAAACAAAATTCAGAATAAGGCCTACGGAGAGTTTTTAGAATTAGATGAGGCATTTCATAAAATGATCTTTGTAGAATGTAATAAAGAAAGAACCTGGTCTGTGATAGAACAGGTAAACAGCCAATATAAAAGAATCAGAGTTCTAAGCTTTATTGCAAACATCAATTGGGAGTTAACAATTGAACAGCATCAAGAAATAATAGAAGCCATTAGAAATAAAGATACTGTCAAGGGGCAAAAAATTATGAGTAAGCACTTGAAAAAGCTCAGTATTGAAAAAGTGGAGCTGAAAGAAAAATATCCGGAGTATTTCAAATAAAGGTAGGAGAACAATAGGGGCGTATTGGAGGAAAATTCCTTTGATACCTCCATACTTGTATGGTAGAATGGTTGTGTACAACCCATCAAATAGGGAAGACAAATTTTACGATTAGCTATGTGAATTACAATAGTAAGTAAAAAGATTTAATACATAATCAAATTCTAAACTAAAAAAACAAGAAAAAAGGAGGAGCATCATGAAAAAGTTTTTAAGCGTAGTGGTAACGATTTCTTTACTTATGATGTTGATGGTTGGATGTAGTACAAACACAGGAGAGGCTGGCAATGCCGGTGATGTTACAACACTTAAACTAGCCCACAACTTAAATGAGCAGCATACTGTCCATTTGGCATTAGCTGAATTTGCAAAATTGATTGAAGAAAGATCAGCAGGAACAATGAAAGTAGAGATTTTCCCCAATGGACAACTAGGGTCAGAGGAGCAGGTTTTAGAGCAGCTACAAGCAGGTGCTGTTGCCATGACTAAGGTATCAGCTGCTGCATTAACTACATATGCAGAGGGCTATAATGCCTTTACACTACCCTATGTATTCGCTGACGAGGACCATTTCCTTGCCTCTATGGAATCTGATGCTGTAGGACAGCTATATAAAGACACCCAAGATAAGGGATTTGTAGGATTAACATACTATACATCCGGAGCCCGCTCTTTCTATACAGTAAACAAGCCTATCCTGCATCCAGATGACCTAAAGGGTGTAAAAATCAGGGTGATGGGTTTCCAATCTCAAACGGATATGATGCAAGCCCTTGGAGGTACACCGGTGGGTATGCCCTATGGAGAAGTTTATACATCACTGCAATCCGGTGTTATTGATGGGGCAGAAAGTAATGAGACGGCCTTAACAAACGGTAAGCACGGGGAGGTTTCAAAACACTTTTCATATGATGAGCACACCATGATTCCAGATATCTTAGTAATCAGCTCCAAAGTATGGGATGGCCTTACCGAAGAACAGCAGACACTTGTTCAAGAGGTAGCAGCAGCGTCTACTGAATATCATAAGCCATTATGGGATAAAGCAATTGAAGAAGCTGTAACAGAGGCAAAGGATACTATGGGTGTCACTTTCCATGAAGTAGATAAAGAGCCATTCCGTAAATCAGTGGCACCTCTGTTAGAAAATTATTCAAATAACTATCCTGAAGTTAAAACATTATTAGATGCCTTTAAGGAATTAGAGTAATAAATTTTACAAAGAATAATAACTTAAATTGGAAATAGTATAATCAAATCTTAAATTATAGTCATAGCTTAAAAGTCCTAGCTGAAAGCTAGGACTTTTAAACAAAAAAGGAGGAAGAAAGGTGCTGTATCCTAAAATAACGGCTACAAGGAGCTTGTTAAATTTAGCAGGAGTATGGAATTTTAAAGCAGATTATCAGGAAGAGGGTTACCATAAACATTGGTACAAAAACGGATTAAAGGATTATGAACTAATGCCGGTACCAGCCAGCTATAATGATATTACTGTTGAAGCCAGGTTGCGAGACTTTGTAGGAGACGTGTGGTACGAAAAGAAGACCATTGTTCCAAAGCAATGGAAAGACGAAAATATCTTCATCAGAATTGGTAGTGCAAGCCATAATTCAAAGGTTTGGATCAATGGCACCTTAGTAAAGGAATACATAGGTGGTTTCTTACCCTTTGAAGCCAATATAACTGATGTAATCAAATATGGAGAAGAAAATCATATTGTTATTTGCGTAAATAATGAATTAACATGGCAAACATTGCCTCCAGGAGAAGTCTACTATTTTGAAGATGCAGAGGGTAACAAAAAGAAAAAGCAAAAGCAACAGCATGACTTCTTTAATTATAGCGGCATCCATAGAAATGTATACTTGTATACAACTCCTAAGTCCCATATTGAAGATATTACTATTAAAACCGATTACAAGGATACCCTGGGGCTAGTGCACTATGAAGTCTGTAGAAATGAAGCTTTAAATGAAGTTAACATAGAAGTTTATGATGAGGATAACCAATTAGTTGGAACCTCCACAGGAGGAATTGGTACCGTAGAAATAAAGGCTGTAAAGCTGTGGAAGCCTCAAAATGCTTACCTTTATAAGTTCGTTGTGAAAACCCTGACAGGCGATAGCCTGGTTGATCAATACGAATTAAACATCGGTGTGCGTACAGTAAAGATAGAAAATGGACAATTTATGATTAATAATGAGCCTTTCTACTTTAAAGGATTTGGAAAGCATGAAGATATGGATGTGAAGGGAAAAGGATTGGATGATGCCATCAATATAAGGGATTACAATTTGTTAAATTGGATAAATGCAAATTCCTTTAGAACGGCCCACTATCCTTATTCAGAGGAAATTCTCGATTTAGCTGACCGATATGGAATTGTCATCATAGGGGAAACCCCTGCTGTTGGAATGCTGGGTCAGGCGGTTCCTGCCGTTGGAGAATTGGATGGGGTCTTTAGGGAAGATAAAATCAATGATGAAACCCTCAAAGAGCATATCCGATTGACAAAGGAAATGATCGCCAGAGATAAAAACCACCCAGCGGTGGTAATGTGGTCTCTATCCAATGAAGCCTCCGTTATGGAACCCAAGGCAGAGGTATATTTTGAAAAGCTGGTGACAGAAACAAGAAAAGTTGATGATCGACCATTAATTAATGTCAGCCTGATGCTAATTGAACCTGGTAAATGTAAGGTATCAAAGTTTTTTGATGTGATTGGCCTAAACCTATACTTTGGATGGTATTCTGAAAAGGGCGATATTGATGCCGGTGGGAAACGCCTGAAAAAATGGCTGCAGGACTGGTATGACGCTGAAAAGAAACCGATCCTATTGGCCGAGTATGGAATTGATACTATCGCCGGACTCCACAAAGAACCGGCAATTATGTTCAGCGAAGAATTTCAAGTTGAATTCTTAAAAGCCTACCATGGGGTTTTTGATCAGTTACCCTTTGTAATTGGAGAACATGTCTGGAATTTTTCGGACTTCATGACCGGACAAGATATCGTGCGAGTTGATGGCAACAAAAAAGGTGTCTTCACAAGGCAAAGACAGCCCAAAATGGCTGCTCATTATTTAAGGAAAAGATGGGGAAGTTTAAAAAACACTTATACTAAATAATTGTATATTGGAGGGTAGAAATAATGAACAAATTCAAAGAAATTATGAACAGTATACTGTCATATCTTACTGCTTTTTTATTGATAGTGATGACGGTTTTAGTTGTATGGCAGGTATTTACTCGATATGTTTTAAATGACCCTAGCATTTTTACAGAAGAATTAGTTCGGATTATCCTAGTTTGGTCCTCCTTTTTTGGTGCCTCTTATGTCTTCGGAACAAAGCAGCACATGGCCCTTGTCTTTTTCAAAGAAAAGCTAAAAGGCACTAGAAAAAAAGCGGTATTTGTCTTTATTGATGTAATGATACTAGCCTTTGCCACTTTAGTATTAATCAATGGCGGGTATCAACTGGCCTCTGGAGTGATGACAATCAAAACCCCAATTCTAGGATTATCGAAGGGATTAGTTTACATGATCGCACCTGTCTCCGGAATTATCATTACAATTTATCAGTTGATTAATATTAAAGAAGACTTACAGATGATCGATTAAGACAAATTCTAACGTAAGTCCAGTCATATAAAGAAAACCTTATATTTCGGTTAAAGGAGTGAAAAAAATGGATGGAGCTTTACAGGCAGCACTCATGTTGTTCATTACATTTTTGGCACAATTAGGTATAGGCATCCCTATCTCCATTAGTATAGGTATTTCCACGTTAATTACAGCCTTAACCATTCTGCCAATGGATATAGCAATTTTTACAATAGCTCAGAAAATGGTGACGGGGATTGATAGCTTCTCCCTGCTGGCAGTTCCCTTATTTGTCCTTTCAGGGAATATTATGAACAACGGTGGAATTGCCAAGCGGCTGGTTAACTTTGCAAAGGTGATCGGCGGTAGACTACCTGGGTCCTTGGCCCATGCCAACATATTAGGGAATATGCTGTTTGGTGCCCTTTCTGGATCGGCAGTGGCAGCAGCAGCGGCCATCGGAGGAACCATGGCACCGATTCAAAACGAGGAAGGATACGACCCAGCCTTCTCAGCGGCAGTGAATATTGCCTCCTCTCCAGCGGGTATGTTGATTCCACCCAGTGGTGTATTAATCCTTTATTCATTGGTGGCCGGTGGAGTATCGATTTCAGCATTGTTTATTTCTGGATATATTCCAGGAATTTTAATGGGGTTAGCTTGTATGGTAGTGGCCTATATCTACGCGAAAAAGCATAATTATCCTGTGGCAGAAAAGGTGAGCTTTTCCCAGGGCTTCAAAACCTTTTTAGATGCCATCCCCAGCTTAATGCTGATTGTCGTTGTTATTGGCGGGATAGTATTCGGAGTCTTTACTGCCACTGAGGGTGCCGGGATTGCCGTAGTCTATACCCTGGTGTTGTCCTTAATCTATCGCAGCATCACATGGTATGATTTCAAGGATATTCTATTAAAAACCGGTGCCACAACAGGAGTCATCATGCTATTGGTGGCAGCTTCTTCAGCAATGTCTTGGGTAATGGCTTTCACAGGAATTCCCCAGGCTATTAGTGGGGCTATTATGTCCGTGTCTGATAACCCAATTATTATCCTGTTTATTATGAATATTACTCTATTGATTGTAGGAACCTTTATGGATTTGACCCCGGCTGTACTGATTTTTACCCCCATCTTTTTACCCATTGCAACAGGATTGGGATTACATCCAGTACATTTCGGTATTATTTTAGTATTTAACCTATGTATTGGTATTATGACCCCTCCAGTGGGCAGTGTACTATTTATAGGCTGTAGTATAGCAGATGTATCAATCGAAAAGGCCATCAAACCACTGATGCCATTCTTTGTGGCATTGATTGCAGTATTATTTCTGGTTACTTATGTACCGGCCATTAGCTTGTTCTTACCGCAATTATTTAATTTGATATAGGGAGGAGAAGTAAGTGATACAAAGAAACTATCCTTTTGAACTTCAACAGGAAGAGAAGAATGTTTTGAAATTCAAGTTAATAGATGGTGAAGCCTTTGTAAAGGTATTTGTACTGGAAGAAGGCATAATCAGAGTACTCCATGGTGAAGGAGCCCTTAAGCTGGATAAAAGCTGGCTGGTGGCCCCAGGAATGGATGATATCCAAAGAGAGGGCAGGGAGCGGCTGGATATCACTCCCTTCTCCCTTCCCAAGTATACCTATGAAATAAATGAAAGTAAATGTACCGTTGAAACAGCAAAAATGAAGGTGGTATTTGATTTAAATGGAATGAAGGCCTCCTGGTATGCAAAGGAAAACGGTAAAGAGGTGGCCTTTGCAAAGGACAGAAGGACTCAGGCCTATAATATAGGCGGGTCTTTGGGAGAAGGACCCTGTCATTATTTAGAAAGAACCCTGGAGGAACAATATTTTGGTCTTGGAGAAAAGGCTGGGAAAACAGACCGTCACGGTAAACGATATAGAATGATGAGTGTAGACCCCATGGGATATGATGCAGAATTTACCGATCCCCTCTATAAGCACATTCCCTTCTACATCACCAGGAATCCCAAGACCCGCATCGCCTTTGGGCTGTTTTACGACAATCTGTCCACCGCTGTCTTTGATATGGGAAATGAGCTGGATAACTATCATGGCTACTATCGATACTATCATGCTGAGGATGGGGACATGGACTACTACATGATTTTAGGACCCCAGGTCAAGGAGGTAACCGAAAGGTTCTCCTGGCTAACGGGAAAAACCATTTTTCCTCCTAAGTGGAGCCTTGGATACTCCGGGTCCACCATGTCTTATACCGATGCCCCCAATGCCCAAGAGCAATTACAGCAGTTTATTCACGATTGCGAGACCCATGATATTCCCTGTGACTCCTTTCAGCTGTCATCAGGATATACCTCCATCGGCAATAAACGATACGTTTTTAACTGGAATTATGACAAGGTACCTACTCCCAAGGAGATGAGTGCCAGCTTCCATAAAAAGGGACTTAAGCTTTGTGCCAATATTAAACCGGCCCTATTAATTGATCATCCTCAATTTGAAGATTTAAAAAGCAGCAATATGTTTGTGATGGATCGATCGGGAAAGGAGCCAGAGATCGCCCAGTTTTGGGACGAATTAGGGGCCTATGTTGACTTCACCAATCCCAAAGCCTATGACTGGTGGAAACAGCAGGTAACGGAAAAGCTGTTGGAGTATGGTATTGACTCAACCTGGAATGACAACAATGAATACGAGATATGGGATGGAGAGGCAAAGGCAGATGGTTTCGGCAAGGGAATTAACCTCTCTCAAATCAGGCCTCTTCAGCCATTGCTCATGATGAAGGCATCCTACGAGGCCCAAAAAGAGCATGACCCCAATTTAAGACCATATTTAATTTCCCGTTCTGGCTGTCCAGGAATGCAGCGATATGTACAGACCTGGTCAGGAGACAACAGAACCTCCTGGAAGACAATTAAGTACAATACCTACATGGGAATTGGTCTAAGCCTGTCGGGAATATACAATATAGGTCATGATGTGGGAGGATTTGCAGGCCTGGCCCCAGAGCCGGAATTATTTGTAAGATGGGTACAAAATGGAATCTTCCATCCACGATTTACAATCCATTCCTGGAATGATGATAGTACAGTCAATGAACCATGGATGTATCCAGAGGTAACCCCCTATATCAGGGAGTTAATCAAGTTTAGAACCAAAATTACACCCTACATTTACAACCTGCTCCATCGTTCCTACCGATATTATGAACCTATGATTCGACCAACCTTCTACGACTTTGAGGGAGATGTCAATACCTTTAAGGAAAATGATGAATTCATGCTGGGGGCAGATATGCTGGTGGCGTCAGTGGTGGAAAAAGGTCAGTTTGAGAGGAGCCTTTACCTGCCGAAAAATGAAACAGGATGGTATGATTATCACACAGGCTTCTGGTATGAAGGGGGTCAAACCATTACCATAGCTGCACCCCTGGATTATACGCCATTATTAGTTAGGGCAGGGGCTATCATTCCAATTAATGAAGCTGAAATCCACTTTAACACAAAGGATAAGGATGAACGAGGATTTATGCTGTTCCCGACTAAAGGAAACAGAGAAATCAGCTACACCCTATATGAGGATGACGGCTTGACCAATGACTATTTAAAAGGAATCTATACCATGGTGAAGGTGGAAATGACCTGTGATGAGACTAGGATTAATTTGAAGGTCAATCAAGAGGGGAAATATCAGCTTCCCTATGATCAGATACGATTCCATCTTCCCAAGGGAGAAACCAGGGGGGTTATAATTAATGGCAAGACCTATGAACCCAATAATGAACGAATTTATGCAGTTAAATTAGAATAATTTGAAGGTGAAAAAATGAAAAAGTTTATGGAAGAGAATTTCTTATTGAACAGTGAAACAGCCGTAAAATTATATCATGACTATGCCAAGAAAATGCCGATTTATGACTATCATTGTCACCTTTCACCAGAAGAAATCAGTTCTAATAAGCAATATAAAAATATGACAGAACTATGGCTAAGTGGTGACCACTATAAATGGAGGGCCATGAGAAGCAACGGAATTGAGGAAAGCTATATTACCGGCGACGCCGATGACTATGAAAAGTTTTTAGCCTGGGCCAAAACCGTGCCCATGTGCATCGGCAATCCTCTCTATCACTGGACCCATCTAGAGCTGCAAAGGTATTTTGGCATTGAGGAAATCTTAAATGAGGATACGGCTGAAACCATATGGAATCGGTGTAACGAGCTCTTAGCTAAAGAAGAATTCAGCGCTAGGGGACTCATTGAAAAATCCAATGTAAAGGTTATTTGCACCACGGATGATCCAGCTGATGATTTAACCCATCATCAGCAAATAAAAGAGGATCAACACTTTACAACTAAGGTGCTTCCCACCTTTAGACCCGATAAGGGATTGGCCATAGAAGGGGAGAACTTTATTTCCTGGCTACAGGAGCTTTCCCAAAGGGCTGGAATACAGATTACGACCCTTGATGAGTATTTAAAGGCCTTAGACAGCAGAATTGCCTACTTTCATGAGGTAGGCTGCAGAATATCTGACCACTCCCTTGAGGAAGTTGTTTACAGGGAGGCAGGGGCAGATGAGGTGGCTGAGATATTTGCCAGGAGAGTAAGGGGAGAGGCCCTGAATCCAGAGGAAGTTACCAAGTATAAAACCTACGTCTTAACCCATCTGGGCAAAAAATACCATGAGTATCATTGGGCTATGCAGCTTCATATTGGAGCCTTAAGAAATAACAACACCAGGATGTTTACCCTAGTTGGAAGGGATGCAGGATTTGACTCAATCAATGACCAAAGCATCGCCCAGCCCCTGTCCAGCATATTAGATGCCCTTGATCGAGAAAATAAGCTTCCCAAAACCATACTATACTGCCTTAACCCCAAGGATAATTATGTGCTGGGTACCATGATTGGCAACTTCCAAGGTGGGGGAATACCTGGTAAAGTACAGTTCGGCTCTGGGTGGTGGTTTAATGATCAAAAACAAGGGATGCTTAATCAAATGACTACATTAGCCAATTTAGGATTATTAAGCCGCTTCATTGGAATGCTTACGGATTCCAGAAGCTTCATATCCTACACAAGGCATGAGTATTTTAGGAGAATTCTATGCGACTTAATCGGACAGTGGGTAGAAGCGGGAGAGGTTCCCAATCAGCTAGAACATCTTGGTATCTTGGTAAGTAACATCTGTTATGAAAATGCAAAAAACTATTTTGACATAGAAATTTAAGGAGAGATGACATTGGAATTGACATTTAGGTGGTATGGGGATAATGACCCTGTTAGCCTCAAATACATTAGACAAATCCCCAAAATGACAGGGATTGTATCTGCCATATATGACGTACCCGTTGGAGAACCTTGGCCAATGGAAAAAATCATAGAATTAAAAAATAAAATCGAAGCAGAGGGCTTAACGCTATCGGTCATTGAGAGTGTACCGGTTCATGAGGATATAAAGCTAGGAAAGCCCACTAGAGACCAATATATCGAAAACTATAACACCACAATCAGAAGATTAGGAGAGGCTGGTGTAAAGGTGGTCTGCTATAATTTTATGCCTGTCTTTGACTGGACTAGATCAGACCTGGCTTACGAATTACCCGATGGCTCAAGGGCCCTGATCTTCGATGAGACAATGGTAGAGAAAATGGACCCTGCAAAGGGAGAGCTAAGTCTTCCAGGCTGGGACAGCAGCTATACCAAAGAGGGAATGAAGGCACTGTTGGATGACTACAAGCAGGTAAATGAAGAAAAGCTTTGGGAAAATCTACAATATTTCCTGGAGCGGGTGATCCCCGTGGCTGAGGAATCAGATGTGAAAATGGCCATTCATCCAGATGATCCACCATGGTCGATCTTTGGACTTCCAAGAATTATTACCAAGGAAGAAAATCTGGAAAGATTTATTAAGCTGGTGGATAATCCCTATAATGGACTGACCCTTTGCAGTGGCTCTCTGGGGGTATCAAAGGATAACGATATGGCCCGTCTGGTGAGAAAATTCGGCAAGCGAATTCATTTTGCCCATATGAGAAATGTTAAGATTACAGGGCCAAAGTCTTTTGAAGAGGCAGCCCATCCATCTGAATACGGGTCACTGGATATGGTGGAAATCTTAAAGGCCTATCATGAGGTGGGCTTCGATGGTCCCATGCGGCCAGACCATGGCAGAATGATTTGGGGTGAAACAGGCAAGCCTGGATACGGCCTGTATGACAGGGCGCTAGGGGCAACCTACCTGGCTGGAGTCTGGGAGACTCTGGAGAAAACAAACCAATAGAAAGGCAGGAATTAGAATGATACCTTTTAAAATAGATTTGACTGATAAAGTGGTAGCTGTAACTGGTGGCGGCGGGGTTTTATGTGGTATGTTTGCGGAAGCCCTAGCCCTATGCGGTGCTAAGGTGGCTGTATTGGACTTGAAAGAAGAAATGGCCCTTAAGGTGGCTGACATCATTAATGATAAGGGCGGCTTGGCTGTTGGTGTGGCTGCCAATGTACTAGAAACGGAAAGCCTGGAAGCAGCAAAAAAAATTATAAATGAAAAACTAGGCACTGTAGATATATTAATTAATGGTGCCGGTGGAAACCATCCAAAGGGAACCACTACAAAGGAGTATCTTTTTAAAGAAGACCTGGTAAATAGGGAAGGAATCACAACCTTCTTCGATTTAGACCCAAAGGGAGTAGAATTTACCTTTAACTTAAATTTTATCGGTACCCTGTTACCCAGCCAGGTTTTTGGCAAAGATATGATTGATAAGGAAGGGGCTTCTATTATTAATATTTCCTCCATGAACGCCTATACCCCATTAACGAAAATTCCTGCCTACAGCGGTGCCAAGGCGGCGGTGAGTAACTTCACCCAATGGTTGGCTGTTCATATGTCAAAGGTAGGCATTAGAGTTAATGCCATTGCCCCAGGCTTTTTCTTAACAAAGCAAAATGAAGGACTTTTACTAAATGAAGATGGCAGCTTTACAGACCGTGCCAAGAAGATTATCGGCCAAACTCCCATGGAGCGATTCGGGAAGCCAGAGGAATTAATTGGAACCCTGTTATGGCTGGTAGATCAACAGGCTTCAGGCTTTGTCAACGGAATTACAGTACCCGTAGACGGGGGCTTCTCTTCCTATTCAGGGGTTTAAATTCATAGATATAGCTTAGAAAAAACTAACTACCTAGGATACCAAAAAATCTTATCCTAGGTAGTTTTTTTGGTTCTAGAAAAGTTCTTTTTTAGTAAATGCACGAGAAGTGTGTCATTCGTAAGTTATTTGTATCCATCAAATAGCACCCATATGGAGTCCATATTAATATCATGA
>SWCE01003863.1_pt1 | contig 40947 bp, 36 predicted proteins | sample 4690061 | NCBI WGS metagenome assembly SWCE01 (sample SAMN10267279, study PRJNA491770) | bioreactor metagenome | isolation source: DHS bioreactor inoculated with subseafloor sediment | place: Japan: off Shimokita Peninsula | collected 2012-10
AAAAAAAACCCTTACTACAATGAGTTAAAAAAGTATGGTATCAATAGTGAAGTTTTTGAATTGCTAAGAGAAATAAATAAAGACGAAAATTACATCAAACTATTCTTTGAGGAAAACTGTAAAAATGCAAGGGATCTTTTAGTTTCATTTATAATTCCTCATACCGAAAAAGCTCTAGATGCAAAGGCTTATATGATGGATTTAGAAAAAATAGATAAGTCTGATCAACTAGCTGAATCATTGTATGAAAAATCTCAAAGCTTAAATAAGTTAAATGCTTTCCATGCAGATAAATTGGAATACGTGAGAATGAAAATAGAAATAGGTAATGTGATTGACTTTATTAATACAAAACAAGAGTCACTAATTTCTTTTGATGAACATTTAAAAGAGTATCCTAAACAAACAGCTCTATATAATTCCTTGGTAGACAATTTCGAGGATAGCATTAGAAAAATTCAATCATCAAAAATAGAGATAGATAAACAAGTAGATAATCTAAAAATTAAACTTACAAATATCGAATTAAAAGAAATTTTTATGGAGTCTTTAGAGTTAAAGGAAAGGCTGGAAGAAGCAGAAGAAAGACTACATAATAAAACTGAAGAAATTGAATCCATAAAAAAAGAATATCGTAGACTAGAGGCTATAAACACAATTATTGATTATAAAAGACACGAATCCAATAAAATTAGTATAGATGAAAAGTTGGAAAAACTTACAAGTAGTTATTATGATGAAATGAAGACTGTATCCCAATATGCTAATACCTTAATAAAACTGTGTAATGATGAACTAAGCACACTAAGAAGTGAAAGGTTAGAGCAAGAGAGCGTATTAAAAGATAAAGATTTATTTAAAGATAAACTTATAACTTTAAAAGGTGAAATTAATGCGAAAACTGATCAAGTTGTAAAAGAAATTAAGGAACTTAATGATAAAATTAATTTCCACAGTAACGATTTAAATGATTTGCTTAATAAATTAGGAACCTTTAGGAATTATAGTGGTGTTCTTATTGATTCAGATGAATATGAAGCTGTTAATCAATTTATTAAAGAAAATAGTTCCACACTAGAATTGCTTGAAGAGGAAATAAAATCTTTTGATAATGAAATAATTAGTATTCAACTCCAAAATAAAGAATTAGATACAGAACTAAAAAATAAAAAGGAAAGATATGAAGAAAAGACTAGAGAATGGAATAAATACTTAAATTCTTTAGAAACTGCGAAATCTAATTCAGGAATAATTGAAGAAGAGTTTGAAATTGCAATTAAAGAGAAAAGAGAGCAAGTGAAGTCTAATGTTGAAAAGATATTATTATTTAACTATGAAATAAAAGAAATTGAAGATGAAATTGTAATTCTTCAGGATTACGGTTTCCTCAGAAGTAGATCAAAATATGATGCACTTAATTATCTAAAAGGTGATTGGAAATATGCAGAATTTGGTTCAGAACTTTTAAAGACATACGATAAAGAGAGAGTTGAACATATTTTGAGTATTTTCCCAGGATTTGCTGAGGTTTTAATAGTATCAGATGAAGATTATCGACAGGTATCAGCTGGAAAAAAGCGGGTAAGTATTTCAATAGCAAAAGAAAATTTAATTTTGATGGCTAGATCTACCGCTCAATATGTAGAGAAACTAAAGTTTAGTGATATATTTTTATTAACACCGAATAAGGACTATTATAAAGCTTTATTAGATTCTAAAGAAGCTATAGAAGAAAGAGAAAGAAAAATACAAAAAATAGAAAAAGCCATAGCAATAGCAGATGATGAGAACCAAGTGTTAGAACATCAAATAGATATTTTAAACAAGCATATATCAAGATATCCTAGGACTTATGTTTTAGAACTTGAGAAAATAATTAGGAGCTTAAATGAATATATTTCAACAACCAAGAATCAATTAACAGTTAATGAGAATTTGATTATAGATCTAAATCTTAAAAAGGAAAATAAGATTCAGAAAAAAGAAAATCTAAATGAAGAAATCAATATAGCAAATACAAAGAAAGAATTATTAGCTAGAAAGATAGAAATTTTGAGGTTGCTTAATGAATGCACCGCACTACTGAATAAAAGGAATATAGAAAAAGCTAATTATAAAAAGGATTATGAGACAAATGAATCCAGTATTAAGCTTGTAATTTCTGAAGTAGAGAATATTTCAAAATCATTAAAACGAATAGATGACAATATTGCCTTACAGAATAGATGCCTAGAAGAAGTTAATTCTTATGAAAATCCTGTATATGGATATTTAGAAGACACCAGCATTCAAGAAACATTTGAACGATTTAAAGTAGCTAAGAGGAAGTTTGATACCGAAAATGAAAGTTATGAAGATCTTTCTAATCAACAAGCTAAATTAGAGCAAATAATGGAAGAACTTAGAGAAGATTATAAAGTCCTGGAGTTTGGATTTGATGTTCTGTATTCTTTAAATTATTTAGAAAAAGCTAAAACACAAGAATTTGAAGCTATGAACACAAGAATTAAAAGCTTAGAAACGATCAAATCCAATCTAGAAGAAGAAAGAAATAATGCTCATACCAATTACAAAATCTCTGAAAAAACATTGAAGGAGAAAGAGATAAATAGAACTGTTTATTATGAAATGTTGAATGATTTAGATAAACAACAGCTTTCTAATCTGCGGAAGGAAACAGAGAATTCTTTACTTAGAATTGAAGGTGAGAAAAATAAGCTCATACAGCGAGAGAATGAAATATTTAGGGAACTAAATGTTTCAAAAGGTGAGTTTGATAAGTATAAAGGTTTTTGTGATGCTAGACAATTAACTTGGCTAAATACCACATGTTCATTTAATAAACTACCATATAAGACAATGATAAGTAAGTATGAAGAATTGAAAGATGAACATGACCGAAGCATGAATAAAATCAATATGAAGATAAAACAGTTAGATTCAAGCATTGAAAACCTAAGGATTAATGAACAGGTGAAACAAAAACTAAAGGGAAGCTTAGTTAAGAAAAACTCTCTAGAAGAAATAGATGATTTGATAATATTACTGCAACAGACTATTAAAAGTATTGCTGTTACAATACGAAACATTGAAATATCAATAGAACATATAGGGAAACTTGATGAAGAAATTGCATTACAAGTTTTTAGAATGTTGAAAACAATATTAGATGAGGTCGCAAAAATACCAGAGTATTCAAAGTTTAAATCTGGAGATTATACACGAGAATCATTTACCATTAATTTAACTGAAGGTGAAGGTTGTAGAGTTGAAAATGATATTGCAATAAATAGAATTAAATCTTATATTTACGAATTGGCTGGTTATGTCCAAAGTGAATCATTAACGAAAAAAGAGGTTAAGAATAGACTTAGTATAAAGAACCTACTTCATTTTGTAATAGATTTTGAAAGGTTACAAATAAAAATTCTTAAAATTGAAGAAGGAAAACCCAAATATTACGATTGGGGGAGGTTATCAGCTTCTTCAGGACAAGGGTATGTAACCTATGTAATGTTTGCTATTACAATGATAAAATACTATAATAATGTCACTCAAATAAGAGAAAGAACAAAAGCCCCAATCTTTATATTTCTTGATAATCCTTTTTCTTCAGCGTCTGCACTAGAGTTATGGGAACCAGTAAGACGATTTCTAGATAAAAGTAATGCTCAATTGTTATGTGTTGCTCATAAAGTTCCAAGTTCAGCTCAAATTTTATTTGATAAGCATATTTTAGTTGAACAACAAGTTAATTCAAGTGGACAGTTTATAAACTTAATAAGAAATGAGAAAACAGAAGCGCAAGATATAATTCAAATGAATTTATTAGATCATTTTGAAATTGAGTGAATCCCTTATCAAAATGCCCCCCTAATTGAATAGAAACCTTAGGGTTCTACTTTAACACTTATTTATAATTGTAGCAACTTTCTATCAAACACAAGATGAGAGTAGTTACATTTGTATTAACACAACTAAACCGAAACTACAGTAAACGGCTCAGTCTTTGAAAATACGAGGACTGAGACGTTTGTTTTTTTTATGATAATAGAATGGTGATAATAATTAAAAAAAGAAGCAGGTTTTCAAGGCTTGTAGTGGTTGTGAAATGGTCAGAAAATGAATTTACTTAGGGGATAGCATCCAAGAAATGTAACTGGAAGTTCCCCTAAGTAATTTTCTTGTTGTAATACTTTTTATAATAACTACATTAACCCTTGACTTTCAGTCTACAGTGAAATAACAGAGATAATATGAACATTGAAGGATACAAATTATGAAAGCAATGGGAGGAAAATGTGGAAAATTGTAGAAGTAAACATTAGTGAAAATATATAAGTAGTATAATTTCATTTGATTGTGACTAATTTCTATAATGTGAAGCTGAAAGCAAAGCGATAAGTAGGAAAGGATTTATTTCAATAGTAGTATTTTTGAATAGAAATGAGGTGAAATATGTACGAATTTGTACCTGCAATTAGGACTGATCGATTTAGAGAAATCAAACAATACAAAGAAAAGGGATTCACATTTACAAATGAAAATGATTATATACTTATAGATCAGGTGAAGATTCAACAAAATTTAGAGGAAATGCTTACTTTTGAAGTCAGAGTAACTTTCTCAGAGGTGAGATTTTTTATTATAAAGAATTCTGCATGTATTTATCTTACAATATATCAACTATATGAAATTCTGAACCAAATAACTAAGGAAGGTAAAATTGATGTTGTTTACCAATTGAAACAGATGATAAAAAGGAAGAAGAAGGAAAAAATTAAGTATCGAGGAATTAATTATGAAATACCTAAGATAAGTAAATTTAGTGCAAAACATACTATATATATTCCGGACTCAAATACACATATTACTTACAGTGAATTATTTTATCTTCTAGCTCTAGTACAGGAGAAGAGCAACTATTTATGTAGTATCAGTAGAGAAATGAAAAATTTCACATATGGTCTTTATCGTCTTTTGATAGCATTATTAACATTAAATCAGAATCATCAAATTTTGAAAAAAAAAGGATGGGAATTTGATGTTGATAATAAGTGTTTTAAAAGAAATACTCTACAGAAATGGAAGAAGGATATAAAAGGATACAAGAAGCACAATAAAATTGTTGACAGAAAGTATTACTTGACAGAGAAAGAGCTGAAATCTATAATTTAATTAGAATCCTAGTATTTCGTCTATGACGAAGGAATTATAAGAGGTTATAACTGGGGAATAAGACTGGTATAAGCCAGCCTTACCTCAGCTCGCTAGCATACGCTCGCTGACGCACCCAGCTTATACCAGTCTTATTGCCCAGTGTAGGATTCTTTTTTATGGAGGGAAATAATGTATAAATATTTAGATGGCTATATTAAGATAATGCGAACGATAATTTTTTTATGTGGGCCATACTATGATAAAAATAACGTAAGCGATCGTAGAAAAATATTGCTTGATTTTTTTGATGCAAATTTTAATAATGACATAATCTCATTAATAATTGACGATTTTCTTATAGACGAAAATATCAATGATCCAAGTATTAATATAAAGCTTTTAGAAGAAATATTTGCAGCTGTATCACCTATGACATATTTATTTTTAGACACTATGTCTGCAGCCTCTGAGTTAGGTCTTTTCGCAAATCACTCAACAAATAATAAAATACATGTTTTCTTACCATATGAAAGCGATATATTACAAAAGAATGTTGGTTATTTTGTAAAAAATATTGTTATTGGACAGAATACAGATAGAATTAAGCTTGATTATTATCGACCTCAAATTATTAAAATTGCTAAAGCAACGGATTTTGCTATTGAACATTATGGGTTTATCAACAATAAAGTCCCACTTGAAATTGCTGATAAACTATTAAAAGAACCAGCACTTCAAGAGACAAAAAGTGAAATTATTGTAGAACAGAGTACCGATTTTCCAACTAAAATAGGCGAAATAAACTATCATTTAGATAATTGCTTTTTGCGCATTTCAATTTCGGTTGTGACATTATTTTACTTAGTGGCAGATAATGTGTATGAAATCTTTAAGGATGACATATTAAAAAATAAAAAAATAGAAAAGGTTAATAAAGATGTTATAAGAAAGATTTGTACAGAAGTAAAGAATATACTAATCCATTCAATAGAGGTGAAAACAGGAGAAAATTGTAGTTTTGATCATATTGAAATAAAAACAATTATTGATATGAATTTAGAAGAAATAATTAAACATATATTAAAGTTTATCATTATATACCATGAAAATAAGCCAAGGTCCGGTCATTATTTTATTTTGTCGACTGATAGTTTTGTAAAGAAATCGTTAACAAATGGTAAGAATATTCCAGTTTCGTTTTTTGGAATGACTAATTCTGATTATCAGTTGATAAAGTCTATAGTGGCAAATCCGAATGATTACTTTGAAAAGTTTAAATTTAGGGATTACAATAAGATTCGAGAAATATGCAGATATCGTGATAACGATAATGGAAATCAAGCAAAAGAAATACATAAGAAAATTGTTAGTCGTATAGAACAGGTAATAAAATATTCATCTTCATCGTATGCTTATCAACAAGGTAAATCGATTGTTGATTGCGTTAAATTGCACAAAGAAAGCAAGTGTTTTATAAAGTTTGATATTAGAAAATTTTTTAATAGTATAAACATTAAGAAGTTAGGAAAATTGCTAATCGAAGAATGCAATCTCAATGAGGTTTTTGATAATCAAGTGAAAGAAATAATTGGTGCATGTACATATGAAAAAGAGGTAGTACTTGGATTCTGTATTTCACCTATCTTTTCTGAATTATACATGAGAGAAGTTGATGAAATGATGTCAGAGTATCTTATTGATGATGAGTTAATATATACAAGATATGCGGATGATATTGTAATATCATCTAATAGTATTATTGAAAATCAAAAGATTGATGAAATCAGAGGTTTTCTTGAAGGTATTTTGAATAAAAGATTTCTAAAAATTAATGAAAAAAAGTTTAAAGTAAATAAAATTGAAAAAGTGGGTCAGCATTTTAAATATCTTGGGATTAATATTGTAAAGAAGAATGGCGGAAACGAACTGACAGTTGGGAAGAAATATAAATATAATATTGCTAAACGATATTTAAAATATTTATCAATTCCTTGCGAAAGTGATATGAATATAAAGAAAAAATTTTATGAATCAAAAAGAATAGCTGGGCAAATTAGTTTTGTGAAGCAAGTTGAAGGTATGAATGGATATTGGCAGATTATTGAGCGTATTAAACAATCTACTGATGCTAGGGTAGATATTAAAACTGAGAATATTCATTTTATTGAAGAAGAAATTCAGTTCGATGATTCAGAAATAGCATACACTATAGAGGAGTGATTTTTTAAAAAAAGAAATAATATAAGTGTTAGGCGTAACAAAGGAGAGCTATAAATGGAAAAATAGCTTGTTTCAAGGGGAAGTAGTTAGATAGTAATAAGTAAAGCATGTTTACTAGGGACAAGGGACAGGTACATTGTCCCAAAGACATTTCTTAAAACAGATAAACAGCTAATAAACTGCAGTTACAGCTATACAGTGAACCGTACCATAATTAATTATTGTCTTAGCAACTTCACATTATCCATATAATTAATGTTTAGTAAGCTTCCAATAAGGCTAATAATGTGAAGTATATTTTGATTAAAAACTAAAGATATAAAGACTTTCTACTACAATGAGCAATTTGATAATTATGTGTAACAGAAACGCACCTGGAAAACTGAATAATACGTTATTATATAAAAAGCAAAAAATACTATTTTATGTAAAATTGGGAAGATAGTATAATTATTATGATACAATTTTCTTACATAGAATCAATTAGTTATACAATTAATGGAGGGTAGTTATGAATACAAACTCTCTTGTCTTGAATTAAATGGAATTATTGAAAAGGGGAAAGTCTATTGCTATCACATTGATGATGCATTACACCCTTTATTCCCAAACTATAATCATTGGGTTATTTGGATTATACCAGTACAAAATGTTATTCCAGAAGCCATACGAAATGAGGAAGTTGTAAAATCTCTTGGAGGCGCTATTCAGGGAATAGCTTATGGAAGAAATAAATACAAAGGGCCTAAGCCACCATTTAAGTGGATTCATAACTATGTGTTTACTATATATATTTTGGATTGTAAACTGGACTTATCTCCAAAAAGTAAAAAGAAAGATCTGCTGGATGGACATATTTTGCAAAAAGCAACTCTTTCAGGATAATTTCAAAGTCGCAGAGAAAATGCATAAAGTGTTATAAAAATAATTTATTAGTTACAAGTGCACTGATGGTATGAAACTGCCACCCTTCCAAAAGTTACAGGTAACTATAGAAAAGTATAAAATGATACACAAATAAACGAATAACAAAACCCCTTCTTTTTCTATAATCTTTCTAATTATAAAAAGGAGTTCTATTTTTTCGCATTTTCACTTTATTTTAAGTCAGTTAAGAAAGACTTAATACTTAATACTTTAACAACTAAAGTGTGGCTTTTGTTGTATTTATCCATTTTGGGTGCCTATTTACAATTTTAACTAGATTTTTTTTACAGCCTCTTTTTTGTTTTCGGTACTGGTATGGGTATACACCCAAGTACTTCCTGGATCTAAGTGACCTAAAAGCTCTTGGATGGTCACTAGATCAACACCTTTATTCAATAAATTAGTGGCAAAGGTATGCCTTAAAATATGAGGAGTTATTTTATTTGAATCTAAATAGGCCTTATCTACACACCTTTTAAATCTTCTTCTTAAGGTATCCTTATCCATTCGATTTAGCTTTTCATTAATCAATAATGCGTTATTAGCAAGAGGAAGACGGGTTTGCAAGTAATCCCATAAGATTTCAATTAATTGATCTTTAAGAGGTAATATCCGCTCAAGATCACCCTTTCCAATAACTTTAAGGGTCTGATTCTTAAAATCAATATTATCCCAATCAAGGGAAAGAAGTTCAGCCCTTCTAAGACCAGTATAGGCAAGGACGTTTAACATAACTTTATCCTGCATCCACATGTCGTCAAGCTTGTAAAGCTCTGGTACACGAAGAAGTCGATTCAGCTCAGCAGGACTTAGAAAAACTGGTACTCGCTTTGGTTTCTTTGGTGGTTTGATCTTTCTCATTGGAGATACCATAATATAATCTTGTTCTACACAGTAATTAAAGAAGCTTCTTAAGCAGTTGACTCTTCGAGCTAGGGTTGCTGGTTTGTAATTGTAGGTTTCTCCAAGATAAAGAAGAAATTTGTGGAGTAGAGGTTGAGAGATGGCATCTACAGTAAGTGGGTCTAGATTTTTCTTTTCAATAAACGTCATTAATTGCATTAGATCCGAGCGATATGCATAAATCGTTTGAACGCTTGCTGATTTTTCTACCTTCATAAATAGATAAAACTCTTCCATAACATCACGTAAGTCCATAATAATACCTCCTGTGTATAAATATTAGTAATTTTATGTGCGACAGAAGTACGTTTAACTTGGACATAACCTCAAGGGGTTACTTTCTACGTATTGATGCATCATGAAATAGAGCTTTCCATAATTTCCCTACCATAACTCGGCTTATAGATTTGCTCGTATATACTTAGGAAAATACTACCTTTCGAGGTGGTGTTTTTTTAGTTCTGTACATACAAATAAATTGCAACCGAGTTAATTTACTCGGTACACGGGGGTACACGGGGACGTCAGACTGCGTAACAATAGAATTTTTTATAATATTTATGCAATTAAATTTATAAAACATACAAAATACCGCTTGTTTCTTGGGGGTTTTGAATAATATTGCAAATGGTAATATGTTTTTACACAGCCTGACGTTTGGGGTACACGGGGACGTTTCGTTTGTCCCGATAAGGAATAAACAATTTAACATTTTTTTATTGCTCTAGCAACAACATTTTTTCCAATCCCTAAAAGTTTTTCTAATTGTCTAAGACTAGCTCCTGTTCGTTGATATAAATTTTTTATAGCTTCATCTCTTTCTTTAATGGGCATAGTGTGTAATACTGAAATGTCTATTTCCTTTTCAATGATTGCTTTTAATATTGAATCCGTGGATTTTACCGCTGGTTTGTATTCTAAAAATTCATCTTTAGTTAAGGTGTTCATATATTCTTCAAAGTTTTTGATTTCTTTAAAATATGATTTTATTAATTTAGTATCTATAAAGGTAGTTGTATTATGATATGCAGATATATATTGTTCGTAACTACTCCATAAATAATATTCTGGATTATTGGTGATTCCTGCTTTTACTGGATTTTGGTGAATATATCGTAGAACATTAAGTAGATAACCTTCAGTTTGAACTGGTTCGCTTAAATATCTATTTTGGAACAAATGACCTGTTCTTTCATATTTCTTATTATGCCATTGTACATAGCCTACGGTAATACGCTTAATACTGGTTCCTAATGGCTCACTTTCTTCTATTAATAGATGCACATGATTATCCATTAGACAATAACCAAATAACTTAAATTCAGCTATTACCTTTGCCTTGAAAAGTTTTTCAAGAAACTTAATTCTATCTTCATCATCTAAAAAAATATTTCGTTTATCTATACCCCTTAACATAACATGATAAATACCTGTTTCACTTTTAATTCTTGCAGATCTAGCCATGATATCACCCTTTTTTATAATATCACGAAATTTATAACGGGACAAGCGAAACGTCCCCGTGTACCATAAAATATTGGCTAAAGTTACATATATATAGTATAAAAGTCAAATAATTGATATCCTTTAAATAGAAGTTAAAGATAAAATTAATAATATCTGTAGGTGATTTCATGAAAGTAAATTCTTATAAATTAGAACTAAAAACAAAAAACTCATTTCCTATATGTTAAGTTTATGGAGACACTAAAGTGATTAAAGAACTACCTGTATTTGATGTTTATGTAAATGATAAAAAAATAATTGATAGAATTAGTTGGTTTGAAATGTATGAAAATATACTTACAGTTGATGGTTATGAAGCATTAGACAGTGATATTGCTTTTGTAGAAATATTCTTTCAAAATGGACTAGTAATATGGAAAGATCCGGTAAGACCAAATAGTCACTATAGTCTAGATGTTCCTCATAAATATCACTGTGATTATAAACTTTCTAAAAGAATGGACCATGAACCAATTATTTGGGATAAAGATATCTATTTAGAATTTGCAAACCGTTTTATTAATAGAGATATGATTGAAATATACGATACCAAGTTCACCAGAGAATATAAATACATAAGGAAAGTAATACCTAACATTGGGTTATCAATCAAACATGGAGAAGATTTATGGAGATTACATGGACAAAGAAGCATATCTAATAATTTCTACCAGAACTATACTATATACCAACTATTTGAAATGAGTTTTGGACTCTATTCAATAAATTATGCTGAAGATGAATGCGTGAGTATTGTTTCTAAGGCTAGGGAGTTATGGGATATGGCAACTAAAGTATCTTTAATCAATGTAGATGAGATAGTCTTTGATGACAAAATTATCGTGATGTATGACGATATAGAGTATAAAGAGTGGGAGAGTATATTTTTAAAAGATGATAAAATCTTCTACCCTATTGATAAAGATTTTGTTATTTGTTTAGACAACTAATGGGCTAGTTATCCAAAATAAGTATGAAGAAGGTGCATCGGTATGAAATTCACTTATGAATTAAATGGTATAGGATGGTCAGAAGTATTTGTGGAAATAAATGAAAAAAATTATTTTGTAGTACAAGTTATATATCGGATGCTTTAGGATCATTATTAGATGGCTTACTTAGGATAAACCCCTTAATAGCAAATAAAGATGAATTAGAACAAATAAGTTGCTTTATTTGGCATGAAGAACCAACGTAAAATCATTGGAATTTGCAACTTGTTGACAATTCGGATCTCAAAGTAAAGGTTCAAAGAATTATTGAAATAGATAATAACAGTCAAGAAAAGAAAAAAGTTGAGATAGACACTAGTTGTAATTATTATGAGTTCCTAAATTTAGTTATTGAAGCAGCAGAAAAACTATTAATAAAACATGGATTAGTCGGATATAAAAGCACTTGGTATAATCATGATTTCCCTATTGCTTCATTTATTAGATTAAAGCATTATTTATTAACGCAGGAAAAGTTTATGGTTAATGAAGTAAATGAAGGTTACAAAGCCTATTCTAAGAGTAACATATTAGCAGAACTGAAATTTCTACATGAGTTGATAAGATAGATGAGTTAAATTTAAAGAAAATTAGATAATAGCAATAATAACTACTAATTTGGAGGATTAAAATGAGACTCTTTAAAAGATATCTATTTAAAACATCTAAAGGTGAGTCATTAGGAAATTTATTTGATAAGGCAAAAAAATTATATGATAACTTAGGACATAGAGATAAACAGGTATTATTCTACTTTGATGAGGCATCTTGGAATAAAAGATCTGCTTTAGATAGAATCATAGATAGATATCCTCCTATGAAAAAGTTTGATTATACTTATAAAAATATGAGTGGAGGAATACAAAGAGCCATATCAAATTTAGATGAACATTGGTATGAAGAAAATGAACCTGTAAAATCAAAACAAGTAGATATTGAAATACTTCAGAAAATTACCCATGGTACACCACGGTCGATACCTATACTATCTTCATTCATAATATTAGATAGGGTGGATTGGTTTAATAATAAACAAATTAATGAACCGATTTACAATAATAAATGCATGACCACATTTCCATATAGGTACTTATCTCCATGCATTATAGTGCATAATGATTATTGTAATGGTAAAAGATACTTCTCAATATGGGCTATTATTGAGATAACCCCAACTAATCAAAATGATATTCCATTAGAAATAGATGAAAGAATCAATAAAAAACTCAAAGAACTTGGAAAAATTGAAAGAAGTGAAACTATTGGAGTACCAGATCAAGACGAGATAAACTTTCTTAAAAGAGTTTCTGATAAAGTAGATGAAATAAATATGTATTATAGGGATAATTTACTACAATTGATAAAAACACTACCTTTACCCCATAATATAAAAACAAATAATGCCTATGAAGGTTTAAAAGTATTAACTGAAGGTGGAGGAAAGCGTGTATCACCTAAAAGGGATATAGCCACTATATTTAAAGTAAATGGATATGATTTTTATAAGTATAATCGTTCTGGGGGGGTGTTCGATTACAAAATAAGAAAACTAAGCCCTAAGAATAATATGATTGAGATAACATTTTCTTTTTTTACTGATACTAGATTCTTTCAATGTAATTTAGAATTTAAAGGTGGAATTTGGACGCAAGGAATATCTTTACCAACATCTGCTACAATTTATGAACAAGAAGATATAAAGAAGTATATAGAAAATATTGCTGTCATTACTCAATTTATTGAAGAAACTTATATAAATGAAATAGAAAACATTTATGGCTCTATGCCCAATTGGTATAAGTATGAATAGCACAATAGATCTGGAAGAAAGAAAAGAAGTTCTAATAAGATTAAGGGCAAGGTGGGATATAACTTATAGTTGACTAATGATTGAGGGAAGTATTAAGGAGAGAAGATAGCATGTTAAAAAAACGGATAAATAAATTATTATTTATGATTATATTTATTTGTTTCATATTCATATATTTTTTGGGGTACAACATTTGGAAATATAGTTATAAAGATGAATTGGTTAAAACTGATGCTGCCATTGTACTTGGTGCTGCTGTATGGGGAGATGAACCTTCACCTGTTTTTAAAGAAAGAATCAATCATTCTATTTGGCTTTATAAACATGGATATGTAGATAAAATAATATTTACTGGAGGAAAAGATGAGACGGACCAATATGCTGAATCAGAAGTTGCAAGGGAATATGCAATAGATAAAAATATAAATAAAAAGGATATTTTGATTGAAATGAAATCTAAAATTACAGAAGAAAACCTTGAATATGCCTATGATATAGCCAAAATGAATAATTTAAACACATTTACCCTTGTAAGTGATCCTTTGCACATGAAAAGAGCCAGTTTGATAGCAAAGCAACATGGTCTAAGGGTTTACTCATCACCAACGAAAAGTTCAGCATATAAAACAGTAAAAAGCAAAGTGTCATTTTTCTTACGAGAATTATTCTTTTATATAGTATATATGATGCGTATTTCATTGCGTCAATGAGAACATAAAGAGTTAGTACAATTAGAATTTAGGCAGGAAGTAATGAAGGTATTATATGAGTAAAATAAAAAACTATATTAAAGAATATTTTGGATATAAGTTTAAATATTACATGATGAATTCATATTTAGTAAAGGAATTAGAGTTTGAAGATGTAATATTAGAAGATATTGAAGAAATAACTATGTTCAGTAGTTTAACTTATCTCAATGTATCAGGAACAGAAATACAAAATATAGAACCATTAAAAAAGTTAAGAAATTTACAGGTACTATTTGCTGATTTCTGTAAGATTACTGATTTATCACCATTATCAAAGTTATGCGAATTAAGAGAACTAGATCTTTCAGCACCATTAGACTATGGTACACGGGGACGTTTCATTTGTCACGCTCAGGAATAAACAATTTAACATTTTTTTATTGCTCTGGCAACAACATTTTTTCCAATCCCTAAAAATTTTTCTAATTGTCTAAGACTAGCTCCAGTTCGTTGATATAAATTTTTTATAACTTCATCTCTTTCTTTAATGGGCATAGTGTGTAATACTGAAATGTCTATTTCCTTTTCAATGATTGCTTTTAATATTGAATCCGTGGATTTTACCGCTGGTTTGTATTCTAAAAATTCGTCTTTAGTTAAGATGTTCATATATTCTTCAAAGTTTTTGACTTCTTTAAAATATGATTTTATTAATTTAGTGTCTATAGGAGTATTTTTATTATGATATGCAGATATATATTGTTCGTAACTACTCCATAAATAATATTCTGGATTATTGGTGATTCCCGCTTTTACTGGATTTTGGTGAATATATCGTAGGACATTAAGTAGATAATCTTCAGTTTGAACTGGTTCGCTTAAATATCTATTTTGGAACAAATGACCTGTTCTTTCATATTTCTTATTATGCCATTGTACATAGCCTACGGTAATACGCTTAATACTGGTTCCTAATGGTTCATTTTCCTCTATTAATAGATGTACATGATTATCCATTAAACAATAACCAAATAACTTAAATTCAGCTGTTTCTTTTGCCTTGAAAAGTTTTTCAAGAAACTTAATTCTATCTTCATCATCTAAAAAAATATTGCGTTTATCTATACCCCTTAACATAACATGATAAATACCTGTTTTACTTTTAATCCTTGCAGATCTAGCCATGATATCACCCTTTTTTATAATATCACAAAATTTATAACGGGACAAGCGAAACGTCCCCGTGTACCATATAACAGTAATGCTATAGAGGGGAATACTCTTACCTTGTCAGAGACGAAAGTTGTTCTTGAGGGAATTACCATTGGCGGAAAAAGTATGGTGGAACATCTAGAAGCAATTAACCATCGTGAAGCGATACTATTTATAGAAGAACTTATCTCTAATAAAGAGCCTCTTTCAGGATGGAATATTAAGAACATTCATGCTTTGATTTTAAAAGAAATTGATAATAACAATGCTGGAAAATATCGTACCGAAAATGTTGTAATTAGTGGAGCAAAACATATTCCACCGAAACATTATGAAGTTGGAAATTTGATGCAAAAACTTATTGCGGAATATCAGAATGAATGGGAAGGATTTCATCCGGTTGTAAGGGCAACATTGTTGCATGGGGAGTTTGTGAAGATACATCCGTTCATAGATGGAAATGGCAGAACTTCAAGACTACTTTTAAACTTTGAGCTAATTAAGAATGGATATACTCCAATTATAATAAAGAATGAGGAACGTGCAAGATATTATGATGTTCTTGATCTAGCACATACAACCATGAATTATGAAACATTCATAGAGCTAGTATCGAAACTTGTGATAGAGTCTGAAAAACTATGGTTATCTGTATTAGATTAAAAGTTAAAGAATAATCAACTCCTTGCTTTAGGTTTGTTTGTATAAAGTGGATATGAATGGACTATTCTATTAGCACCCATTTAGAGACTTTTAGAAGTAAAAATGGGGATGGGAAATGAGTATTTACCCCCGGTTACAGTACGATTTGCTATTTTATATAAGGGTTATGTGATATCGCACATTGAGACTGTCTGTCTGCTGACAAGAAATAAATGTACTAACCCTTGAGAATGGCGTATTTACCGTATTTTCAGGGGTTTCTTTATTTTGTGGGATTAAGAAAAAATGGATTTGGGTGTGTTTTAAGAAGAAGAATGAAATTAGATGAATTGAAATCACCACATAAAATGTAGTTTTGCTTTAAGGGTTCAACCGTTTAGGAAAATAATTGAAATATATAGGCTTTGTTTGAGAAGGAAAATATTAATACACTTGATGCCAAAGGGGAGGTGCTTCTCACCATTCTCTCATCCCTTGCCCAGGTTGAAAGCAGGTCCATCAGCGAGAACTCCACCTGGGGTATTAGAAGACGCTTTGAAAACGGACAGTTCAAAATGAGCACGAAACGCTTCTTGGGCTATGACACCGATGAGAATGGCAAGCTGGTCATCAATCGAGAGCAGGCTATGTTCAGTTCTAAACATAATTTGAGCATGAATAGCCAGTTTCAGAGAGTCTATCTATAACTATAGGTATTTCCTATACATGTCAGGAATAAGTTTAAATGTTAGTTCGGCCATTTCGGACACTGATTCAATTCTTCCATTTTCAAGCCATTGTTTGACTATGTAATTAGCACCCATGCAAGTAAATTCTAGAGTTATTCTAGCCTCATTAGGTAGTGATTTGTAGTTTGTATTTTTCAAATATATATTTTTGTAAAAATTATAAGCATAATCATAAAGAAAACTCCAAAATGAGTTATCCCCTTGTACCTTGGATGCCTTTTCGAAATATATATGATTTTCATATAAAAATTGATATATTAAATAGAGCATTTCTTTCCAGTTACCATTATGTACCTTTTCTAAAAGCGTATCCACATAAGCTTGATAACACCAGTTCATTAATTCATACTTATCTTTAAAATACCTGTAGAATGTAGAACGAGACACTTTACATTCATCTATTATCATTTGAACTGTTATATTTTCAAAAGATTTTCTTTTCATTAAATTGAACATGCTGTCTGAAATGATTTTTTTTGTATCCATAATTTTACCTCCTATACGCGAATGAAACGTTATCATCGATTTGTATGATATCGAACAATAATACATTATTTGTCTCTTTTGTTAAAACAATAGCATTATTATAATATAAATACAATAAAAATTTATTTAAGGAGTGAAAATATAAATGTTTAAAAATTTATTTCAACCTATTAAAATAGGAAATTTGGAAATTAAAAATCGTGGAGTTCAACCATCAATGGTAACTAATTACTGTAACGAAGATGGTTCTATTTCAGATCAATTCATAGCCTATCATGAAGCCCGCGCAAAAGGCGGTGTAGGACTAATTATTACAGAAGCTGCCTACATAGATACAGTAGGTAAAGGATTTACTAAACAATTTGGAATCGACAATGATAAATTAATTCCAGGATTAAAAAAGTTAGTTGATAAAGTTCATAGTCATGGTGCTAAAATTGCTGTTCAAATATATCATGGTGGCCGTCAAGCCAATACAATAGTAACAGGTCAATCTTGTGTAGCTCCATCTGCAATTCCTTGCCCTGTTATGCAAGCAATGCCAAAAGAATTAACTATAGAAGAAATTAAGGATTTGGTAAATAAGTTTGCTGATGCATCAGGACGTGCCAAGGAAGCAGGATTTGATGCCGTAGAAATTCATGGTGCTCATGGCTACTTGATTAGCCAATTTCAATCACCACATAGCAACCACAGAAATGATGAGTACGGTGGTAGCGTAGAAAATAGAAATCGATTTCCCATTGAAGTTGTAGATGCAATTCGTAATCGAGTTGGAGCTGATTTTCCAATAATTTATCGTGTTAACTCTGAAGAATTTTTACCGGATGGTCTTATGCTTGAAGATAGCATTGCATTCTCTAAAATATTGATAGAACATGGTGTTGATGCTATTAATGTTTCAGGGTCAACCTATGCTACTGGTAGAACTTCAAGTGGTTCTGATGATATTTTAGGAGTTTATGTTGAAAATTCTGCAACTATTAAACAAGCAATTAACAATGTTATACCTGTAATGGTTGCAAATCGTATTAAAACACCACAATTTGCTGAGGATATACTTGCAAATAACAAGGCAGATATGATTGTAACTGGGCGTGGTTTGCTTGGTGATGCTGATTTCTATAACAAAGCTAAAAATGGACAAGAAGATGAAATCCGTATGTGCTTAAGTTGTAATCACTGTATTAGTGAACTAATGACTGGAGTTCCTATTTCTTGTTGTCAAAATCCATTAACTGGTCATGAACTCGAATATGATTTGCAAGTTCCTGCACAAACAAAGAAAAAGGTTTTAGTTGTGGGAGGTGGAGTAGCTGGTATGGAAGCAGCAAATATTGCTGCTACAAAAGGTCATTCTGTGACTCTTTATGAACAAAGTAATAATTTGGGCGGAAATGGTATTATAGCAACTAAACCCCCATATAAATCTGAACTGATGCCATTAATTGACCACTTATCTTATATGCTTAACAAAAATAATATAAATGTTAAATTGAATAGCAAAGTAGATATGGATACAATTAATAGCGAAAAACCAGATGTAGTAATTTTGGCAAGTGGGTCAACACCAATTGTTCCAAGAATACCAGGTGTTGATAATGATAATGTTGTCAGTGCAGAGGCTGTTCTCTTGGGAAATAAGGTAGTAGGTAATAAAGTTGTTGTTATCGGTGGAGGTATGGTTGGTGTAGAAACTGCAGAATTCTTGACTGAACAAAACAAGGAAGTTACTGTAGTTGAAATGGCAGATGAAATTCTTAAAGATATGTCTCCAACTTTAAAAGTTGGCTTGTTAGGCCGTGTTAGTAATTCAACCATTAAAGTATTTACAGGAGAAAAAGTTCAAGAAATAAAAGATCATGTGGTTATTACTGATAAGCAAATAATTGACACTGCAGATAACATTGTACTAGCCATGGGATATAAGTCAAATAATGAATTAGTCTCCCTGTTAGAAGAAAATAATGTGAATTATAAAGTTATAGGGGACGCTGTTAAAGCTCGAAAAATATATCAAGCAGTCAAGGAAGGGTTTGAAGCAGCATATAATCTATAAATTAACAAAACCTATTGCCTTGGTGCAAATGAGTAACTAAAAAAATAGTTAAATTCAACTCCAAATTGATGTAAAAATCAATTTGGAGTTTTTTAGTTTAAGGAGAGTAAACATGGTTCTTAATTTATAAGACTAAACATATTAGTAATTTGTCTATAATACAATGTATAAGCAAGTCTATTATTATCTATTGGGCTTAGCTTTTACAATGCTTGGCTTTTGCTATGTGGTTTTTTATTTCTATTGAGGAAGAATATAACAAATGTTATACTATGAATGATACATGGTTTGAGTTTTTTGAAAATAATAAATTCCAATGACTTTGAAATATCTTATAAGTTTAAGGATTAGTTTGGATATGCTATTTGCATGATTATGAATTGGAAAATTGATTGGAACACTATCCTTCTCATAAAGTAGCAATTGATAAATCATCAAAAATATATTCTGCTTTCAATAAAGATTCACTAGGTGTTAATAGTTTTAATCATCAAGCCATTAAAGAACTAGGAGATGGTTTTAAAGTGGTTATGAAAGCTCCTGATGAATTAATTGAAGGGATTGAATTACCTGGGGATAGGTTTGTAGTCGCAGTTCAGTGGCATCCTGAGATGATGATTGATCTATATCCAGAGTATAACGCCTTATTTGAAATGCTTATAAAGCACTGTAAATAAATAGGAAGAGGAAGGTTGATAATGGAGAAAACATTAGTTATTATAAAACCTGATGGTATTGAAAGAGGTTTGATAGGGGAAATAATTAGTCGATATGAGAAAAAGGGACTTAAAATCACTGATTGTAAGATGGTGAGAGCAGACGAAGAGACCCTAGAAAAACATTATGAAGAGCATAAAGAAAAATCATTTTACAAAGAATTAATTAGTTATATGACGAGAGGAAAAGTATTAGTTTTAATAGTAGAAGGTGAAAATGCAATTCAAATAGTTAGAAAATTAAATGGCAAGACAAATCATTTAGAAGCAGAAGCAGGTACTATAAGGGGAGATTTTGCAAATTCTGTTACAGAAAATTTAGTACATGCCTCGGATTCAAAAGAATCTGTTGAAAGAGAGATTTCTATTTGGTTTTAACTGAGGGTAGGTACGAATGAATTCGTACCTACAGTAAATATAAAATTCAAACTATATTAATAACTAAAAAACACTCCAAACTGATATGATACCTCTAAAGTAGACAGATTAAATATAAAATTCTGTTACTTTGGAGGTATTTTCATGTCCAGAAAAATAAGATTTTCATCCGAAGAAAAAGAACAAGCCGTCATAGATTATCTTGATGGTAACAAATCTAGGGCTCAGATATGTGAAGAATTATGTATATCCACGAGAACTATTCAGGACTGGGCTGGTATATATAATAAACATGGCATAGCTGGTTTTTCGCAAAAGAAAAGAAACCAGGCTTACACAAAAGAATTTAAAATACAAGCAGTTGAAGAATATATAAAAGGCGAGGCTTCTTCTGTTGATTTAGGCTTCAAATATGATATTTCCTCTGGGCTTTTAAGAAAATGGATTAGAATGTATAATAGCGATATGGAACTTAAGGATTACGATCCTAAACAGGAGGTCTATATGGCAGAAGCAAGAAGAAAAACATCCATTGAAGAGCGTAAAGAAATCGTTGATTATTGTATAAATCATAATCGTGATTATAAGAACACTGCAGCAAAATATGATGTTTCTTATAGTCAGGTTTATTCATGGGTAAAAAAATATGACACTACTGGAGAAGATGGCTTAACTGATAAAAGAGGACGTCATAAAACAGATGATGAAGTAGATGAATTGGAGCGTTTAAGACGCGAAAATTTACGTCTCAAACGTCAGTTAGAAGAAAAAGATATGGTAGTTGAACTATTAAAAAAAGTGAAAGAATTCGAAAGGATGTGAGGCTTGGCAAAGTACGCCATGAATCTAAATATTTAGCAATCAAGCATTTTCATACTGAAAAAAACTGGAGTATTGAATGGATGTGTAAACAGCTCGAAATTTCAAGAGCTGCTTATTATAAATGGGTAAATCGTGAAATTCCTGAGCCAGAGATTGAGAATATAAAATTGGCAGAGCTTATTAAAGAGTACGATGAACGATTCAATCACATCTTAGGATATCGAAGAATGACATCTTGGATTAATCATTTCAATCATGCAAAGTACAGCAAGAACAGGGTTCAGAGAATTATGAAAAAACTGCAAATTCATTCTGTTATTCGTAAAAAGAAGAAAAAATATACTTACTCTAAACCTGATGAAACGGCAGAAAATATACTTCAAAGAGATTTTTACGCAACCGTTCCTAATAAGAAATGGGCTACTGATGTAACAGAATTTAAGATTCCTGGCGAGAAAAAGAAACTGTATTTAAGTGCTATTCTAGATTTATATGACAGATACCCTGTAGCATATGTTGTTAGTACAAGAAATGATAATAGACTTGTATTTAAAACTTTTGATAAGGCAATCGCCGCTAATCCAACAGCCAAGCCAATTTTTCATAGTGATCGTGGATTTCAATACACTAGCAAGATATTTCAAAAGAAACTTAAAAAACAAGAAATGGAGCAATCAATGTCTAGGGTTGGACATTGTATTGATAATGGACCAACAGAAGGATTTTGGGGAATTATTAAAGCAGAAATGTATCATATGTATGAAATAACAGATGAAGCCACCTTAAGATTTGCAATCAAGGATTATATACGCTTTTATAGTGAAGAACGCCTACAGGACAGATATCATTGCAAAACACCATTAGAGGTGCGTCAAGAAGCATTGTCTTCAGATATACCGACAGAATACCCTATTCCTGAGAATAAGCGAATCAACAAATATAAAGAAAAATGGTGTGCGTAGAAAAATGCCTACACTTTAAAACGAAATGTAGGCATTCATATGCACTCAATTTTAGATATTTCACCTGTCTACTTGACAAGGGGCATATCAAACGGGAGTGTTTTTTGTATGGTGAATTATTCTAATTCTTCAGTCTCGGCTGTTTCTGTACTTCTACAGCGACTTTGTTCATCTATTTGGTCTGGGAATAGTTGTGGGAATGAAGAACAAATAGGTGAAATTTCTGCGGATAAAACAGGGAATCCAGTTGATAGAACACAAAGCTGTACTGGAACTATTATTTTCTTTTCACAGGTTACGCATAAAGCAATAATTAAGTTTGCTCTAACTGTGCCAGTTTCAGGATCAACGAAAAGATCTCTCATAATACTGTTTGTAGCTAATCTGGATTCACAGTTTATATTACAAAACTCTGTAAATCTTGGTAAAAATGCTGTGTCAAATACTGATGGCATACAAAGCTGGAAGAAGTTTGTAAGAATCAATGGATTTCCATCTCTTGCAACAGGAACATTAGCAGATAAAGTAACTTTGCATTGTTTATCACAATCATCTGTATAAAGAACATCTATCTCCACTACTACATTTCCAGTAATATCAATATTTTGAGTTCCGAAAATAGGAGTTCCTTTATCTCTCTCATCACATTCATCTGTATCAGTATATATCATTGTTTCAGAAGGTGTACCATCGGGTCCAATTACCTCAATAGGTCTTCCTGCGCCATCTTCTACTATTTCTGCACCAGAAAGTGTAGTTGTAGGATTAGCGGTTAGATTTCTTGCATCGTTAATATTAGCAGGATTGAAAAACTTTTTACATCTAATATCAAGTATTTTTGTAATTCTTGCTCCTGCTCCTAAAGCAGGTCTAAACTGTTGTCCTGCCACTGTTCTTAATCCTTGTAAGTTAAACAACGCTGCATCATATACTTTCTGAACATAAATCGGTTCAGTTCTTACCCTTCTTAGCGTTCCATCCCAGTTACATCCGGTGGTAGCTGTACAGCATCTATCTGGAAGGGCAAGATTAAGTTGCGGCGAATTATTATGTGTCATTATATTACCTCCCTATTAATTGTTTAGGATAACTGTTCTCAATGCTAGTATATTCGTTACAAAAAAATCTGTTACAAGAGATATAAAGAAATTGGCATATATTATTTTTCTATAAAATATAGTATAGAAAAGCTGGGTTTAATACAAGGAAGGTGATATAAGTGTCATTTGCAAATCAAAAAAGTGTGTTGTTACATGATGATAAAGGAAATATATATAATATTTATTGGAACGAAGGAAAAATCATATTTAACTTTTTTGATAAGTCGAAAGGTAAATATGAAAACAATACAGTTGTAGATGGGGCAACTATGGAATTTGACTGTTTAATAGATAAGGGTGAAATTTATTTAATACTACAAAAGAATAATGGACAGTTGTTATTAATGACAAGAAAAGATGCTAGTTGGGATACCAGTGAACTATCAAAGGAAAATCAACCTGAAGTTTACAACCTAAATATTGTTAACAATAAGACACTTCATATAATCTATTGTGTCTCCTCCTATGAAAACAAAAGTGTATATAGAATGTATCATCATTATTTAGATAATAATGAATGGAAAACACAGCAAGTAGTAGATATTAGAGTCAAAAGTATACTAAATCCATTTCAAATTATTAAAACTAAAGATGAAATAATAGTAGGATTTTATGATTTTCATGAAATTGAAGAACAAATTTTTATTAAGAAATTTGATGCAGAAAATAGGCTTTGGAAAAATGCAATTAGACTTACCTCGGGAGATTGGGAAAAACTTTATTTAGATGTATTTATGCAAAAACCTAACATTATACATTTAACCTACAGTGAATTTTACGAGGGTAATTTAATAGTAAAATATGAAAAATATAAACTATCTGATCAAAAGGCAATAAAGGTTTTGGAAGAAAAGATATCAAATCCAACAAATTGTTCTCATCCAACATTTATATGGATGAAGGAGCGACTGTGGGTATGCTGGACTGAGCATGATCAGGTTTCCAGTTGTTATTCAATGGATGAAGGTTTAACTTGGAGTAATCCTTATCTTTGGAAAGAATCAAAGAGTATAAATTTCTTTAGACATAAATTTGAAACAAATGACGAAAATATTAAAGCTTACTATAGCTTTAATAATGCTTTTGGTAAAGGGTATCCAGAATACTCTTTTATAGGATTTGGTGATACTGCTCAAGCTACGGAAATAGCAATAAATAAAAAAAAAAATACAGAATCAGAGGGTTATAAGGAAGAAAAAAATCAACCAAAAACAAATATAAAAGAAATTAAATCTTCCAAATTAGAAGTATCTAAGAGTGATGAAATAGAAAAACTAGAAAAGCTGGCTGAAGATTTAAAAAGGTTGGAAGAGAGAATCGATAGTATAGAGGACTATATTAATAGAAGAAGAAGAGGTCTTTTATTTAATCCTAGAAACAATTAAATACTAAAAGAACAACAATAATAATGGGAGAGCACTGAAAAAGTCTTTGGTTTTGTCATTCTGAATGTAATATAGTGAAATGAAGAATCTTGAAAATTGCGCAAACCCTAAGATTTTTCGTTACATTCAGAATGACATTTTCGAAGAGTTGTCTTATTTTTTGACCTTTCAGTGGTCTTGAGAATGTGTTTATATTGTGTTTTTAAAATAATAAAATTGGATAAATAAAACGAAAATATTGCATAATAAAAATAAAATAATTAAAAAATGTTTGTAATTATGCTAGAAGATGGATATAATGGTAAAGAATGATTAAAGGAAGGTGAATTAATAGAGTGGAAAATATGATTTTGTTTAAGGATTTACAATTGAAAAAGGAGATAATCCAGGCCATAGATGACTTGGGATTTGAAGAACCTACTCCTATTCAAAAGTCGGCAATACCAATGATGATGGATGGAGAAGACATTATTGGACAAGCGCAAACTGGTACTGGAAAAACAGCTGCATTTGGCATACCTATATTGAACAATATAAATGATCAATCCAAAGTACCTCAAGCTTTGATTTTAACTCCAACTAGAGAGTTGGCAATACAAATAACTGATGAACTTAGAAAGTTTTCTAAATATCTGCCTAAGATTCGTCCTTTGGCTGTATATGGAGGACAACCTATAGAAAGACAGATAAAGGCTCTTAAATCAGGGGTGCAAATAGTTGTAGGAACTCCTGGAAGATTATTAGATCATATTCGCAGGAAAACTATTAAGCTTAATGATATAAAGATAGTAGTACTGGATGAAGCTGATCAAATGTTGGACATGGGTTTTTTAGAAGATATAGAAAGCATATTTAATGAAACGCCTAAAGAAAGACAAACTGTACTTTTTTCTGCTACAATACCAAAAGAATTAAAGGGTATTGCAAAAGATTATCAAAATAATCCTAAAACAGTAAGGGTTGTTCATGAGGCATTAACGGTGCCACTTATAGAGCAATACTATTTTGAAGTAAGACCATCTGAAAAATTAGAGGTTTTAGCTAGATTATTAGATATGGAAAAGGAAGGATTATCAGTAATCTTTTGCAGAACAAAAAAAGGTGTAGATGAATTAGTGGAAAGTCTTCAAAGTAGAGGATATTTTGCAGAGGCTATTCATGGAGATTTAAAACAAGTCCAAAGAGACAGGGTTATGAAAAAGTTTAGAGATGGAACTATTGAACTATTAGTTGCTACAGATGTAGCAGCTAGAGGTATAGATGTGGAAAATGTCTCTAGGGTTATTAATTATGATATTCCTGAAGACCTTGAGTATTATGTACATAGGATAGGAAGAACTGGAAGGGCTGGTAAAGCAGGGATTTCCTATACTTTTGTTACAGGTAGACAGATAGGCTTGTTAAAGAGTATAGAGCGTTTTGCTAAGACTAAAATTAGAAGAAAAAAAATCCCTACATTAACTGATTTAGCAGAAAGACAAAAAGAATCATTTAAACAACGTATAATTAGCACAATAGAAGAAGGTCATCTAGGCGCATATATGAATATGGTAGAATTGATTTCCGAGGAATATAGCTCTATAGATGTGGCTGCAGCTCTTGCTAAAATTGTTATGGAGAAGGAAAGAGTTGGAATAATCGAAGAAGGCAAGGATATATTTGAAAATCAAAAAGATGGTGATGGCGATTCAGTGAGAGTATTCCTTAATGTTGGAAAAAGGGATCGTATAAGAGTAGGAGACATAGTTGGAGGAATCGCAAATGAAGGAAAGATTCCTGGAAATAAGATAGGTAATATAGATATGTTCGACAAATATACCTTTGTTCAAATACCGAAAGATAATGCCGATAAGGTAATAAAAAAGATCAATAAAATGCGTATAAAAGGGAAAAAGGTCAATGCTGAGTTGGCTAATAGTAAATAGACAAAGAATTTTCTTTGTCTATTTTCTTTTAACATAGTTTAAAGTCTAGATTTACTGTAGGTATAAATTAATTCATACCTACTCAATAGATTTGGATATTTTCAGAATTTCCTTTATAATAAATACATAGAATATGTATAATTACTTTTATACTGGAGGGGGAAAACATGGGTTCTCTTTTTAAAAGAATAATGGCAGTTCCTAAGATGTTAAAAGATCCCAGTGTTAAGTTTAGTCATAAATTGTTGATAGTAGCAGGTGTAGTATATCTATTTAGCCCTATAGATATTGTCCCAGATCCTATACTAGGATTTGGATTAATAGATGATGCAGCGGTATCGGTTTATATTATTTCAACGATTAAAGACGAGCTAGATAAGTATATTTTAGATAATAAAAAAGTGAAAGTTAAAAAAGAAAAAATAATAGACAATGTGGATTATAAAATAGAAGACGAATAAATTCAGCATGTAAATATTATTGAGAGGTGAAAAAATGGAAAAAAGTATAAAAGAGATATTATATAGTGAAGAAATTATAAAAGAAAAGGTGGCAGAGCTAGGGAATAAGATTGCTAAAGATTATCATGGAAAGGAGCTTCTTATAGTAGGAGTTTTAAAAGGAGCTAGTGTATTTATGGGAGATTTAATTCGAAAAATTGATATTCCTGTAAAAATTGATTTTATGGCTGTGTCCAGTTATGGACTTTCCACTGAAAGTTCAGGGGTGGTAAAAATAATTAAGGATTTAGATGAAAGTATAGAAGATAAGCATGTACTTATTATTGAAGATATAATTGATACAGGTTTAACTCTACACTATTTGTGTGAAAATTTATTATCTAGAAAACCAAAAAGTTTAAAAATATGCACACTGTTGGACAAGCCGGAACGTCGTAAAGTGGATATAAAAGTAGATTATAAAGGATTTGACATTCCAGATGAGTTTATTGTAGGCTATGGAATAGATTATGCTGAAAAATATAGAAACCTTCCTTACGTTGCAACATTGTGGAATTAAGTTACTAAATATTTAAATTAAAAGAATAAAATATAATAGAAATTCTTATACTAATATGGAAAATCATATAGTTAGAGGAGTGATTAAAAATGGATAAGTTTGAAACAATTAAAGAAAATTTTGAAAATGCTAGTGTGGATGGAAAAATAGAAATCTACACAACAACACAAGGGTTATCAGTTGACCAATTTAAGGAGTTATTAAGAATGTTTCCACTACAGCACTTAGATAAGCTTGAAAGGGCTATGGCATAAGTTTAAATTAGAAAAAGCTAGATAATTAATTTAAAGTTATCTAGCTTTTTTTATAGATTTCAGATAAAAAATGTTTATAAAAGTACTATTAGGATATCTATATGTATATAAATATAAAATGAAAAATGAAAGGATGAAAAAATAAAATGAAACTATTTAAATGTTCAGCTTGTAACTTTGTTTATACTGGAGAAGATGCTCCAGAAAAATGTCCTAAATGTGGAGCGCCAAAAGAAAAATTTGTTGAGTTAAATGAAGAAGAGACCACAAAGCTTGTTAGGTCAGAATTTACAAATGGATTACATATGGAATTATATAATGTATTACAAGAAGTAGAAGATATTTCTGAAGCTGGTATAGAAGATGATTTAGATCCAGGATGTGTTGCAATATTTGAAAAGGGTAAAGAACAGGCAGTGTTATTAAGAAAAATGATATCTGCAGAACTAGAAATACACATGAAGAAAAATAAATGGGGTGTAGAATAAAAGTAGGTATGAATGAATTTATACTTAGAGTAAATGTAAAATTGAAACTATATTAATAAAAAAAGAGCAATTAATTGCTCTTTTTTATATAATTTAATACTTTTTCCCATCCCACTGGAATAGGAGTACCTTCGGCAATGTAATCTACTAAATACTTTGATTCAGTTGTTGTTATAAATTTTGCAGGAATTGACAAGGTATATCCCTTGCTAGTTAATAGTTTTTTTAGGTTTTGTCTTTCTCTTATGATAGATGATGGATTTTCTGGCTCTTTTTTCTTACTTGTATCAGATAGAACACGATTTTTAATTGCAGAGTTGTATTTATTTTCTTTTTCTAATTGAGAATACCTTGAAATTGCATTTTGCACATATTGCACTAAGGATTCTGCAAACTCTTTATCTTTTTCAAGATGGGGATTATCCGTAAGCCAACTGGGTTTAGGATTTTTGGTTAAAATGGATTTAACAAATACATCATATTTAAGAGATCCACTTTTTAAACCTTTGTAATACTTTCTTATATTTCTTTTTATTTGGTTATGAAGTTCTAATCTAGTATGATCTGATAAATTTGATATCCTCACTAAAAAACCTCCTAATTATATTAATATATATTATTGCCAAAATTTTAGAGTTCATATCATAGTTTGAATAGATAATTTAAAACAAGGCAAAAATGGAATATAATAAGTGTTTATGGAGGAATATTATGGACAAGATTAGTGAGGTTATTAAGTTTTTTAATAAGCAGTATAGAATTCAGGCAGAAAAGAATCGAACTAATAGAAAGCTAAAAAAATACTATACTGAGTCAAAACAAGATAAAAGAGGTAATGTAGCAAAGGTTTTAGATTATATAGGAATAAGAATAATCATTTTCTTTGTAATTACTCTTTTGATATTAGTTCAATACGATAATATATATTTAAGTATATTAGCTGCTTTAGTTGGCACCACTGGGTTTCATATAGTAAGTATTTTATTAAGAAATAAAAAAGCTCAAAAAGTCATTTATAATAAAAGAAAATACTTTGCTAGTCAGAAAGTATATAAAGAAATTATGAGTAAAGGAATACTTGAATTTGAAGAATATATTAAAATAGTATTGAATAAGTCAGCTATTAATATAAAAAAAACATTGCAAATTAATGAAAGAAATATATTAATGTTTTCTACTTTTAAAAATACAGATGTTTTAATTATTTGTAAAAAGTATAATCAAGATATAAGTGTGCTTTTAAAGGAAATGGAAGAATTCTCTGAAATTATGAGAAGAGAAAATTATTCAAATGGAATAATCATTACTACCTCAGATTTCACTAAAGAGTCTCAGGTATATTTGGAAAAAAATTTTATTGCTCAAAAAATAACTCTTATAGATAAGGAAAAGCTACTAAAGATCATAGAAAATGTAGGATTATTCCCAACTATTAAAGAAATTGATGAATATACTGTAGATAAAATTGAAAAAAAAGAAAAGCGTTTAATAGCATATAGAGCTTTGTTTTTAGCTCAAAGTAAAACTAAAAGTTATATTTTTTTGGCACTGTTACTATTAATTTGGACTAGATATACTGTATTCCCAGTATATTACTTTTCAATATCTATTTTGTTATTTGTATTGGCAGGAGTAACCTTTTATAGTAATATGAAAAAAAGGAAAGAAAATGTTAAAGAGTTTACCTTTGATGAAATGATATAGATAAAGAGGTGTTAAATATGAAAGCAATAGCAATAATGGGGAGTCCTAGAGCTGGAATGAATACAGATGTACTCTTAGATAATGTTATAAAAGGTCTTGAAAGTGCCCAAGTAGATGTGGAAAAAATAAGTTTAAAGGATCTTCATATATCTCCATGCATAGGCTGTTATGCCTGTTCTAAAACAGGAAGATGTTTTATGGAGGATGATATGACCCCTATATATGATAAGTTTAATGAAAGTGATATTATAGTAGTTGCATCACCTATGTACTTTAATACAGTAAGCAGTTTAACAAAAATTATGATAGATAGATGTCAAGCCTTCTGGTCTAGTAAGTATATCCTGAATAAGTCGTCTATTGATAAGTCAAAGAAAAGGAAAGGGATGTTTTTATGTACTGCAGGTGCACCTTCCCATGGTAAAGACGGTTTTCTTGGGGCTACAATGGTAATGGATTTATTTTTCAAAGCAGTTAATGCAGATTATGAAGAAAATATTTTGCTAGAAAATACAGATGAGGACTTTATACCAGATAGAGAAGATGTCTTAGAAGAAGCCTTTAATAAAGGAAAAGAAATAGCAGTATTTTAATTTGAATATAAATTGTGAAAATTATATTTGTTTATTTGATTTTTTATTATATAAAGGTTATAATGTATGCGAGTTTATTACATAAAATTCTATTTAATATATAAGAGGGGGTATATTTATGTCAAAAAATTTAGTGCCAGTTGGTTTATCAAACAGACATTTACATGTAAGTAGAGAACATCTAGATGTTTTATTTGGAGAAGGCTTTGAACTGACAAATTTTAAAGATTTATCTCAACCTGGGCAATATGCTACAAATGAAAAAGTTGATATTGTAGGTTCAAAGGGGACATTAAAAGGTGTTAGAATACTTGGCCCTACAAGAAAAGAAACACAAATTGAAGTATCTCTAACAGATGGATTTGTTTTAGGTGTAAAACCGCCAGTTCGAGATTCAGGAGACTTAAATGATAGTCCAGGTGTGACAATTGTAGGACCTAAAGGCGAAGTTGTTTTAGAAAAAGGTGTAATAGCAGCTGCAAGACATATACATATGCACACATCAGATGCAGAGAAATTTGGAGTAAAGGATAAAGATATTGTAAGTGTTAAAGTTGGGGGAAAAAGAGGTTTAGTATTTGATAATGTCCTTGTGAGAGTGAATCCTGAATATGCTCTTGAAATGCATGTAGATATAGATGAGGGAAATTGTGCTCAAATTAAGAACGGGGACACTTTAGAGGTAATAAAGTAGTTGGAGGAAAATATGAATTTAGCCCAATATATAGATCATACTGTTTTAAAAGCAGATGCAAGAAAAGAAGATATTATTAAAGTTTGTAATGAGGCTATTAAGCACAACTTTTATTCAGTGTGTGTAAACTCATGCAATGTTACTTTAGTAAAAAGTTTACTACAAGATACAAGTGTAAAAACTGTTTCAGTAGTAGGATTTCCTCTAGGTGCAATGGATATAGAAGCAAAAGGCTTTGAAGCAAAAATAGCAGTTGGAAATGGTGCTGATGAGATAGATATGGTTATAAATATTGGTGCTTTAAAGGATAAAGATTATGAATTTGTGCTTAAGGATATTAAAAATCTCCTTGCTCAAATTAACCATAAGGCAATTCTTAAGGTTATAATTGAAGTCAGTTTGTTAAGTAATGAAGAAAAAACTATGGCTTGTAAGCTTTCTAAAGAAGCAGGAGCTCATTTTGTAAAAACATCTACTGGATTTTCTACTGGGGGTGCAACAGTAGAGGATGTAAAATTGATGAAAAGCTTAGTAGGAAGTGAAATGGGAGTGAAGGCTTCAGGTGGTATAAAAAATAAGGATATAGCCCTTAAGATGATTCAAGCAGGGGCTACAAGGATAGGAGCTAGTTCTTCAGTTGCAATTATTAAAGGCTAGACTTATATAAATTAAGATAGTTTAAATATTAGGTGCGAATAAATTCGCATCTATTTTTATTACCTAAAAAAATTTATTGTAGGTATGAATTTATTCGTATCTATATTTATTTTTTTGTTTTAAAAGGATATTTAAGGGTATATGTAGAAATACTATTCATTACAAAAATTTAATAATTTTAAGGAGGCTTTAAATGGAGAGAAACAGGAGCAGAGAAATTTCACTTAAAAGAGCAAATGAGTTAAAAGAAAAAATTGATGGTTTTTTGGAGATTAGGGAAAAGATTCCTAAAGGGCTAGAACAAAGGGATGTTTTAGAAAAAAGGAAAAAGAGAATACTCCAAATTCTAGGTGGAAATGAATCGGACTGGTCTGATTATCAATGGCAGCTAAAAAACAGGATTACAAATATAGAGACTCTTAGTAAATTCATTAATTTAACCCCTAAAGAAAAAGAACAAATTGTTGAAGTAGGTTCAAAATTTAGATGGGCAATATCCCCTTATTACTTATCTCTTATCTCACCAGAGGATAAATATGATCCACTTAGATTGATGTCTATACCTACTCATCAGGAGTTAGAAGATTGTTGTGATATTCTTGACCCAATGAGTGAAGAATTCACAAATCCAGCTGGGAGCATAACCAGGCGCTACCCTGATCGTTTGATAATCAATGTGACAAATGAATGTGCTATGTACTGCAGACATTGTCAAAGACGGAGAAATATAGGAGAGCAAGACATCCCAAAAACTAAAGCTATTCTTCAAGAATCAATCGATTATATAAGAGAAAATACAGAAATAAGGGATGTACTTATAACAGGAGGAGATCCCTTAACCCTTTCAGATAAAACTTTAGAATGGATTATAAGCCAACTAAAAGATATACCTCATCTTGATTATATTCGGCTGGGTACTAGAACCCTTGTCACCATGCCTCAAAGAGTTACAGATGAATTTTGTAACATGATAAAGAAATATCATCCTATTTATATTAATACACACTTTAATCATCCTATGGAGATAACCCCTGAAACAAAGGCTGCCTGTGAAAAATTAGCTTCAGTGGGAGTTCCTTTAGGAAATCAAGCTGTTTTATTGAATGGAGTTAATAATAACAAATATATCATGAGAGTTTTAAATCATGAGCTGTTAAAGTGTCGAGTAAAACCTTACTATATTTTCCATGGTAAACATGTAGCTGGAACTACCCATTTTAATACTTCTATAGACGATGGTATTGAAATTATGGAATATTTACGAGGACGTACATCTGGGCTGGCAATTCCTACGTATATTCTTAATGCACCTAACGGAAAAGGAAAGACCCCTTTATTTCCAAGCTATGTAATTTCAAGAGGTCCAGGTTATATAACTATTAGAACCTGGGAAGGTGAAGTTATGGATTATGAAAATCATGATACTATAGATATAAAAGAATTATTGTAAATAAAATTATTATAATCAATGGTTCCCTAAATTGTCTTGCAATAGGGAACTAAATTATTTTTTGAAAGCTTTATATTAAGTATAAATAGTATTTTTTAGCCTATAAATATCCATTGGGTGAAAAGGAAATAATACTTATAGAGGTGAGTAAATTGAAATTATTTATACCTGATAAGGCATATATAAATCCCAAAAGTTTACAATATGATACAGGAGTAATTCTAAAAGAAAAACTGGAGAATTTAAATATCCCTATAATTAAATCAAGAAAAGTAGAAATACAGGGTAAATCACCAATTGAGAGTTATGCTAAGTCAAAGAAAACCATATATATAACAGTAAATAATGAAAAAAAACTAAGGCAATGTAGACCATCAGCTGATTATCAATTTTCTTTATCTAGCTCGTGTCCTGGACATTGTGAGTATTGTTACTTGCAAACGACACAAGGTGAAAAGCCTTTTATGAAGGTGTTTGTAAATGTTGAGGAAATATTAAGGGTTATTCAAGATCATATTGATAAAAATTTACCTGATAATACTACTTTTGAATGCGGAAGTATAACCGATCCCATAGCCTTAGAACATCTAACAGGAAATTTCAAAAAATGTGTGGAATTTTTTGCAAACAGTGAAAATGGTAGACTTAGAGTTATTACTAAGTACGACAATGTAGATTCTTTTTTAGATATAAATCATAATAATCATACAAAATTTAGGTTTAGTATAAACACTAAATATGTTATAGATAAATTTGAACATAACACAGCTCGTTTTATAGATAGAATAAATGCTTCAAGAAAAATTGCAGAAGCTGGATATCCTATTGGATTTATAATTGCCCCTATTATGCTATATGAGGGTTGGAAAGGCGAATATAAAGAATTATTAGACGAGTTAAAGTCTCAATTAAAGAATTATGAAAAAGAAATAACATTTGAATTAATCCAGCACAGATTTACCTCTACTGCTAAAGAACTTATACTCACTAGATTTCCACAAACTAAATTGGATCTAAATGAAGAAAACAGACAGTTGAAATGGGGACCTTATGGTAAGTTTAAATATGTCTATCCAAAAGAGAAAAGTAATGAAATGAAAGAATACATTTCTGAGCTGATTACTAACAACTTTAAGAATGCTAATATTGAATATTTTACATAATAATTTATTCTATATTTAAATAGTATAAATTATCTTGGGATTTTATCTTAAACACAGTATTAATGCTAGCTTATTAGTAAAATACAGTATTAATTATAATTGCCATAAGGATATTATATATTGAAATGATATGTATTACTTTTATAAATGATGATATACTGATTTTACTAAGGAGTATTACTTTAGTTAATAAAAAAATATACAAACGCAGACAAATGTAATAAAATATACTCATAAAAGGGAGTGAGTATATTTGAATAATAATCACTATAAACCAAGCGAATTTGCAGAACTGATAAATATATCAGTGAGAACATTGCAAAGGTGGGACAACGAAGGTATATTAAAGGCTTTTAGAACGCCATCTAATAGAAGGTATTACACTTATGACCAATATCTTTCTTATATGGGTATAAAAAGCAGTGAAGTGAAAAGAAAAACTGTCCTATATGCGAGAGTTTCGACATCCAATAAAAAAGATGATTTGAAAAATCAAGTAGATTTTCTTAGACAATATGCCAACGCAAAAGGAATAATTGTAGATGAAGTTATTGAGGATTATGGGAGTGGACTAAACTACAATCGGAAAAAGTGGAATAGGCTTATGGATGAATGTATGACGAATGAAGTAGACAAAATCATCATCACACACAAAGATAGGTTTATTCGTTTCGGATATGAGTGGTATGAAAGATTCTTAAGCAAGTACGATACAAAGTTGATTGTAGTCAACAATGAAAGTCTTTCGCCATCAGAAGAGTTAGTTCAAGATATCATTTCAATACTCCATATATTCAGTTGCAGAATCTACGGTCTAAGGAAATACAAGAAAAAAATCAGAGAGGATGAAGAGATTGATAAGAGCATACAAAACAGAGATTGACCCGACTAAAGAACAAATACAAAAAATTAATCAAGGGATGGGTATTTGCAGATGGTTGTACAATCAATATCTAGCTAAAAATCAAGAAAAGTATCAGCAATTCAAAGAAGAGTTAATTGATAAAAAACAAGCCTTTATAAGTGCCAATGAGTTTGATAAATACATTAACAAACAAGTTAAAGTGCAAGAAGAATTCAGTTGGATTGACAAATGTGGCAGTAAGGCTAGAAAAAAAATCATATGTAATGCTGAAAATGCTTATAAAAGATTTTTTAATGGAAAAGGTGGCTTTCCCAAGTTTAAGAAGAAAAACAGGCAAGAAGTAAAGATGTACTTTCCTAAAAATAATAAAGGAGATTGGACAATTGATAGGCATAGGATTCAAATACCAACCCTAGGAAAAATCAAACTTAAAGAAAAAGGATATATCCCAACCAATAAAATAGTGAAAAGTGGTACTATCTCGCAAAAGGGAAATAGGTACTTTGTTTCTGTACTAATAGAGGAAGATTTCCACAGTGAATTAAGCCCAACGAAAAATGAAGGTTTAGGCATAGATGTTGGTATCAAAGAATTGGCAATATGCTCTAATGAAGTATTTTTCAAGAATATAAACAAGACAAAGCAAGTAAAGAAACTGGAGAAGAAGTTAAAAAGAGAACAGCGTAAACTTTCGAGAAAATACGAAGGTTTAAAGAAAAGAAAAAAATCTGAGAAAGGAGAAGCTACTAGGCAAAATATCCAAAAGCAAATAACTGAAGTACAAAACCTTCATCAAAGACTTGCTAATATTCGGACAGATTATATCAACAAGACCGTTAATTCAATCATCGAGCAAAATCCAAGCTATATAGTGATTGAAGATTTGAAAGTATCTAATTTGATGAAGAACAGGCATTTATCTAAAGCCATATCACAACAAAAACTATATGAATTCAGAGTTAAACTGACCTACAAATGTATGTTAAACAATATAGAACTTAGGATAGTTGATAGATGGTATCCATCATCAAAGATTTGTTCTAATTGTGGTAACATAAATAAAGGTTTAAAGCTAGGAGATAGAGTTTTTAAATGCGAATGTGGTTTAGAGATGGATAGAGATTTAAACGCAAGTTATAATCTTAAAAATGCTGAAATATACAAAATTGCATAATCAAGCAAATGTATATATGTACCGATGGCTAGTCGGGAATTTAAGACCTTTGAGAGTCATATCAAACTGTGGTAGCTACGGCAAAACAGGACTTGTTGAACAGGTAAAAAATCTCGATATGGATATATTTGTCCATATTTTGAGTAGCAGGAGCAAAGTATTATGAAGAAAAAATTGATTTTAATAACTTTAGACAAAGAAACTAAGTATAAATACTTAAAGGATTTAGAATATTTTTTTGGTGATTTAGTAGAAATTCAAGCGTACAGCATTCGAGAAGGATTAGATGAATTAATAATAGGTGATTTAGCTCTGATTACTTCCCCAGTGCTAGTAAATATAGTGAAAAATCATTTGGCAAGTGATATGAATGTTATTTATATGAATAGAACTTTTTTAAGGGATAAGATAAAAGAATTATATAATCTTCCCCAAGGAACTAAAGCCATGTTAGTGAGTAACAATGCAACAGTGGCTTTAGAATGTATATCAGCATTATATGAGATTGGTATAAAACACATTGATATAACACCAGTATCTCCTGAACTTGAAGAAATACCTGAACTTAAAATAGCTATCACTCCCGCCCAATTCAAATATGTACCAAAATCTGTTGAAAGAATAATAAATATTGACTGGAGAACATTGGATTTATCAACTTTAATGGATATTGCAACTGAGTTAGATATTATGAATCCAGAATTAGAAAAAAAAATCGCTATTTATTCAAAAAAAATAATTCCTATAAGTCATGGATTGCATTTTACATTTACTGATAATAGTAAAATGAAGAATCAGATGGAAATTGTTTTAGATGAAATTGATGATGGGGTACTAATAACTGATATAGAACATAATATTTTATACTGTAATAAAGCTACGTATAAAATATTAGGATTAAGTCAAGAAGAGATCAAAAACAATAATATAATGAAAATAATTCCTGAAAAAAGCTTAAGTGAAATTATCCATTTAGAGAGATTTGGAAATGTCTTAGTTAAGCTTAAACAAAAAAACAAAAGTTTTATAATAACAAAACGACCCATAAAGGATTATGAAATAGAAGGTGGGTACGTAATTATTTTAAAAGACATCACAGAAATCGAAAATCTGGAAAAGTATTTAAGAACCGAGCTTGTTAAAAAAGGGTATGTTACAAAATATACGTTTAACTCCATAGTTGGAAATAGTAAAATTATAAAAAGTTGTATTGATAAGGCTAAAAAAATAGCACAAAACGATTCGACAGTTTTAATTTATGGTGAGACTGGAACGGGAAAAGAGTTATTTGCTCAATCTATACATAATGAATCAAAAAGAAAAAATAATCCTTTTGTAGCATTAAATTGTGCTTCGTTGCCTACTCAACTTTTAGAAAGTGAACTTTTTGGTTATGAAGAAGGTGCATTTACAGGTGCTAAAAAAGGTGGAAAAAAAGGATTGTTTGAACTAGCTCATAATGGAACCATTTTTTTAGATGAAATAGGAGATATGCCTCTAAGTATTCAAGTAAAATTACTTAGAGTTTTACAAGAAAAAGAAGTTATGCGTATAGGAGGAAATAGCATAATTCCTGTAAATGTAAGAGTTATAGCTGCTACAAATAAAGAGCTAGACCTTTTAGCAAAACAAGATCAATTTAGAAAAGACTTATATTATAGGTTAAGTGTTTTTGATTTAGAGTTACCCCCTTTAAGAGAAAGAAAAAGTGATATACCATCCTTGATAAAGGATATGTTAGATAACATGGAAATGGGGGATAAGGAGATTGACAATGACTTAATGTATATATTAATAAATCATACTTGGGAGGGAAATATTAGAGAGCTAAGGAATTGTATAGAGTATTTGTCTTATATGGGAGAAAGTGTATTGACAATTAATGATTTGCCTCGAAATATTAAAAAAAGTATGTATAAGGATGTTAATCAAGAAGAAGAGAGTATATTTCCTGAACTTTCAGTTAGGGAAAATATTGTTATAAAATATATACTAAGCATTTTAACATATGCTAATAGTGGTAGACGACAAATCTTGCAAAAATTGATAGATCATAGAATAAGCACATCAGAGTATGAAGTGAGAAAGTTAATAGACTTCTTGAGAGCGAGAGAATATATTTATTGCTCAAAAGGAAGAAATGGAACGGGATTAACTGAAAAGGGAAAAAAACTAGTTGTTAATAATAGTTTGAAATGTGTTAACCCAAGAAAAAATGAGGATAAAGAATTTTAAGTAGTGAATAGTGAAAACAAGGTTAATGGGAAGACAATGGGTAGTAAATGGGATTTAAATCCCATTTACTACCCATTGTTTTTTGTGTTTATTACAAAACCAGAGAAATAATACGAAAATTCCACATATTAATTGTTGGCATGATAATCGCTTTATAATTAAATAAGCTAAATATATTTAAAATAAGATTAAATTTATAAAAGAATGGAGAGAAATGATGGATATAAACACAAATTTTAATAAAGAAGTCCAAAGCATTGAAAACGAACTCATTATGATTAGAAGACAATTGCATAAATATCCTGAACTGAGCAACCAAGAATATAGTACTACTGAATTTATAAAAAACAAGCTACTTGAGTATGGAATAGAAATAGAACAATCTTTGTCTGGAACAGGAGTTGTTGGAATCTTAAAGTGTAACCCAAATGGAAGAACAATTGGTGTAAGAGCAGATATTGATGCATTGCCCATTAGTGAAGATACAGGTTTAGAATATTCTTCTGCTAATGATAATATAATGCATGCATGTGGTCATGATATCCATACAACTGTAGTATTAGGTTGTGCTAGAGTTTTAAGTAAAATGAAAGCTAGCCTTAACGGAAATATAAAATTTATATTTCAACCTGCTGAAGAGATAGGAACAGGAGCTAAATATATGATTGATTCAGGAGTGCTTGAGAATCCAAAGCTTGATGCAATAATGGGTCTGCATTGTTGGCCTGAAATACCTTCAGGGACTATAGGAGTAAGAAATGATGCACTTATGGCATCAGCAGATTTATTAAAAATTAGAGTTTATGGGAAACAAGCACATGCTGCTCATCCTCACAAAGGGGTTGATCCTATAGTGATAACTGCTCAAATAATAAATAGTTTACAAACTATAGTATCTAGAGAAATTTCACCTGTTGATTCAGTGGTAATTACACTAGGCGAAATTAAAGGTGGGACTGCACAAAATATTATTCCGAATTTAGTTGAATTAACAGGAACAGTTCGAACTCTAAATCATAAAACAAGAAAAGAAATGCCTGAAACTATTAATCGAATTGTTAAGGGAGTTGCTCAATCAATGAGGGGAGATGCAGAAGTAGATTATACTTTTCAAACTGCTCCAGTAATTTCTAACCCTGATATGGTTGAATTGGTTGCCAAAAGTGTCAAGGATACTATTGGAGAAGATAAGTTGATCTATTTAAAAAATCCTTCAATGGGTACAGAAGATTTTGGATTTTATTTAGAAAAAATTCCAGGTGTTTTCTTTAGATTAGGAACTTGCAATACAGATTTTGAAGAAGAATTACCACTGCACAATTCAAAATTAGTTTTTGATGAAAAAGCTATAGGGGTTGGAGTTACTGTGATGTGTAATGCAGTTTATGAATATCTCTTAATGTCAAATGCTGATACTAAGATGGTTGAAGGGGGTGTAATAAAAACCTCTTGATAATTTATAGTTAAATTTTAAAATGATTAGTAGTTAAATTAATATTTTAAAGGAGGAATTGACGTGAAAAGAACAGTTGTAGTAATTTTAACTTTGTGCCTTATATTAGGTAGTATTGTAGGGTGTACTCCATCGGAACCAACAGAGAACAATGGTGATTCTAAGGAAGGGTCAGAATCAAAAGAAGTTTATGAATTAAAACTAGGCTCAAAAATGCCTGAAACCAATCCAGAATCAAAAGCTGTGGCAAAGTTGATAGAATTAGTTGGAGAAAGAAGTGAAGGTAGATTAAAGATTGTACCTTATTATGGAGAAAGTCTTGGAAACTTAAACACTCAACTTGAAAATGTAATGATGGGAACACAAGATATGTATATAGAAAGTTATTCCCACTATGTTAAATGGGTTCCAGATTTTGCTGTTCACTCTATACCATATCTGTTTAATGGACCTGACGAGTATAGGGAATTTCTTTTAAGTGATATAGAAAAAGAAATGGAACAACAGCTTCTTGATAAAACAGGTATGAAAATATTAAATACAGAAAAAAA